>MDTG01101006.1_pt1 | contig 14015 bp, 14 predicted proteins | sample 811421 | NCBI WGS metagenome assembly MDTG01 (sample SAMN05326645, study PRJNA326480) | marine metagenome | isolation source: seawater | place: Pacific Ocean: South East | collected 2011 | reverse complement strand
GTTAATTTAGCCTTATTTTTATAGAGAACTTGAACAGTCATTGATTTTAAAATATATACTTGTAGTTGAAAGTATATAATTACTATTAACTATAATTTCAATGAAAAAATTGATTTTTAAAAAATTATTAGTCGACATAACAGTATTTTTTTTAATTAGCTCACTTACGCTTGGCTTAATAGTCTGGGTAATTCAGGCCGTAAATTATATGGATTTTATTACTGAAGATGGTCATAGCTTAAGTATTTATTTTAAATATACACTTTTGAGCTTACCAAAAATATTGAGCAGAATATTGCCTTTTATATTTTTTATTTCAGTATTTTACAATTTAGTAAAATTAGAGAACAATAATGAATTGTTAGTATATTGGACATATGGCGTTACAAAGCTGAAGTTCATAAATATACTATTTACGTTTTCATTATTATTTTTATTAATTCAAGTTTTACTAAATATTCTTATAGTACCTTTGACGCTTGATAAAGGAAGAGACTATATCAAAAAGTCTGATTTAGAATTCTTTCCATCTTTAATTAAAGAAAAAAAATTTATTGATACAGTTTCTGATTTAACAATTTTTGTTGATAAAATAAATAATAAAGGAGAGTTAGTTAATATATTTCTTAAAGATCAAATAAAAGACGAAGAGTCTCAAATAATTCATTCAAAAAAAGGAATTTTAAAAAAACAAAATGGTCAAAATTTTTTAGTTCTACTTGATGGAGAATTCATAAATAATGTAAATGGAAAAATAACAACTTTTAATTTTAAAAAAACTAATTTTAATTTATCGAAATATTCAACTAAAACAACAACCTACAGAAAAATACAAGAAGTTAAAATTCAAGTTTTAATCAACTGTTTAAAAAAAATATATTTTGGAGAAGAATACAGAGAAATAAAAGATTTTGTATGTAATCAAGATTCTCTAAAAAATATCAAACAAGAGACTTTAAAAAGAATTTTCAAACCTCTTTATATTCCAGTAATATGTTTAGTAGCATCGTTGTTGATTTTTATTTCCAAAGACAACTATAATTATAATATAATAAGAATAATATTATTTTCACTTGGAATGATTTTTTTAATTACTTCAGAGGTTTCAATTAGATATTCTGGATTAGATGATATTAAAAGTCTAATATTTGTAGCAACGCCTATTTCAATAATATTTATTATTTATTCAATAATATTTAAACAAACTTTATTCAGATCTAATGCTTAAAATTTATCATAAATACATTTTAAAAAATTATTTAGTTACTTTTATTCAAGTTTTATTTATTTTTCTAAGTTTAATTTGTATTCTAAACATTTTTGAAGAAATAAATTTCTTTAAAGATGAAGATGTTAGTTTTTTATTTCCTTTAATGTTAACAATTTTAAATGGTCCATCTGTGATATATGATATTTTCCCCTTTATATTTTTAATATCTGTTCAAATGTTTTTTATAAAAATAATTGATAGTGATGAATTGATAGCTTTTAAAAAATTTGGATTAAGTAATTTAAAAATACTAAGTATTATTTTTGCTACTGTTCTTTTTCTTAGTATCTTGATTTCGATGTTTTTTTACAATTTTTCAGCCCAATTGAAATTTTCTTACCTCGATATTAAAAATAAATTTACAAAGGATGATAAATATTTGGCTGTAATTACAGAAAATGGCTTATGGATAAAAGATGAAGTTGAGCAAAATATTAACATTATTAATGCTCAAAAAATTGAAAAAAATATCTTAAAAAACGTATCTATAACTCAATACGATAAAGATTTTAATTTTAAGTATCATATCCAAACAGAAAAAGCAGATGTAACTAATTTTTTATGGAAAATTGATAAGGCAAATATTACTGAAAAAGATAAAATTTCATATAACAAAGAAAACATATATATTGTAACTAGTTTTAACTTAGAAAAAATAAATAATCTTTATTCTGATTTAAAATCACTAAGTATTGGGCAATTGCGAGACTTAAAAAAAGATTATAAATCATTAGGATACTCTACAGTTGAAATATCAGCACATTTAAATAAAATTTTTTCATCTCCTATACTAGCAACATTGTTAGCTTTGCTTGGAGGAATATTTATGTTTAGATTAAAAAAAGAGAGTAATAAATATTATATATTGGTTTTTGGTATAGTTGTTTCTGTAATTATTTACTATATCAATCACTTCTTTTATACAATTGGTGTTAATGAAAGAATGCCATTAATACCATCAATATGGCTTCCTCAGGTGATAATGTTTATAATATTAAGTTTTTCTTTGGTAACAGTAAATGAAAAATAAATTTTTTTTTAAAATATTGGTATTTTTTTTATTTTTTTTAAATGCTAATTCTCAAGAGGATATAATTTTTAATGCTGGCCAAATAAACATTTTAAATAATGGAAATTTAGTCAAAGCAACAAATGGTTCTGAAGTTATTTTGCCAGATAATATAATTATAACCTCTGAAGAATTAGACTACGATAAAATAGATTTAATACTAGAATTTAATAAAAGTATTATAGCAGAAGATAAAATTAATAACATAAAGTTAGAAACAGAAAAATTAAAATATTTTAAAAATAAGAATATTTTAAACGCATACAATAAAACTATTATATTAATACAATCTAATTATAAAATAAATTCAAGTGATGTTGTGTATGATAAAAAAAATGATTTAATTTTCTCTAAACAACCATCAAAAATTACTGACAAATATAATAATAAAATAAATGTTAATTCATTTACATACGATGTCATTAAAAAAATTATTAAAGCAGATAAAATAAAAATTGAAGATATCGAAAATAATAAATATTTTTTTGAAAATGCAATTTTTGATTTAAATAATAATAGAATTGCGGGAAAAGATGTCGAAATTAAATTAGATGAAAAATTATTTTACCCCAAAAATGATCCTAGGTTTAAAGGAAGATCGGTAATTATCACAGAAGACAGTACTGAGATAGCAAAAGGTGTCTTTACTACATGCGCGATTAGAAGTAATGACAAATGTCCACCTTGGCATATTAAAGCTGAAAAAGTAGAACATAATAAAAAAAATAAACTAATTAATTATAAAAATGCTTGGTTGAAGGTATACGATATGCCTGTTCTTTATTTTCCAAAATTTTTTCATCCAGATCCAACAGTTGAAAGACAATCTGGTTTTTTAGTACCTACAGTATCAGAGTCAAGCAGTCACGGAATAAGTGTATCAGTACCATATTTTCAAGTAATTTCTAAAAGTAGAGATTTAACGTTTAAACCAAGAATATTTGATGGAAAAATACTTTTACAAAATGAGTATAGACAAGCAAATAAAAATTCTTTTAATCAATTTGATTTTAGTTATTTTTACGAAGATCAAAATAATAACTCTAATTCAAAAAACAAAAATCATTTTTTCGCAAATTCTAAAATAAATATAACAAATGGTATTTTTGATATCTCTAAGCTTGAAATAAATATACAAAAAGTAAGCAATGATACTTATTTAAAAGCATATAATATTACTTCAAACTTAATTAATAGTGTAACTACTTTAACGTCTTTTATTGATTTTGCTTCTAGCGATGAAAACAATTATTTAAATGCACAAGTAAAAGTTTATGAAGATTTAACAAAAAAAAAATCTGACAGATATGAATTTATTTATCCTTATGTAGAGTACTCAAGATTATTTGATGATCAAAATGACTTTGTAAACTTTTCATATGATTTAACTACATTTCAAAAAAACTTTGACACCAATATTTATGAAACTTCTTTAATTAATAATTTTAATTTTGTTTCTAACCCTATAATATCTTTAAATGGATTAAGAAATCTTGTTAACTTTCAAATTAAAAATGTTAACAAGGACTCAAAAAATTCTTCATCAATCAAAAGCACCACTTCTTTATTTTCAAAGATCATGTACGAAGGCTCTGTTCCTTTGGTTAAATATCACAAAAATGGGAATAGTTATTTTACTCCAAAATTTTCACTTATGTACAGCCCAAATAAATCAAAAGATAATAAAGATTTAGATAGAACGATTAATTTTGACAATGTATTTGGGTTTAATAGATTGGGTTTAAACGACTCAGTTGAAGGTGGGTCTTCAATAACTTACGGAGTCGAATACAAGAGATTAGATAAAAATGATAAGGACATATTTTCGTTAGGATTTGCAAATATCCAAAGAGATCAAAAAGATCCTGACTTACCAACTAGAAGTTCATTCGCTAAAAAATCTTCAGATATTTTTGGAAGTTTAAAATATAATGTGTTCGATTGGTTAGATTTACAATATAATTTTGCAATCGACAACAATATTGATAAATCAAATTTTGATGAAATAACATCAACTATTTCTGTAAATAATTTTGTAACTTCTTTTAGTTTCTTGGAAGATGGAAATTCATCAAACAATCAAAGCTACCTATCAAATCAAACAAAATATAAATTTGATGAAAATAGATCAGTTTCTTTTTCTGGAAGAAGAAATAGAGAGTTAGATATAACTGAATTTTATAATTTAATTTATGAATATAAAAATGACTGTTTAACAGCAGGCATAGAATATAAAAAAGATTACTACAGTGACTCTGATATAGAACCGAATGAAAGTTTATTTTTTACTTTAAGCATAGTTCCTTTTGGAAAAATTAACACACCTAGTGTAAATAAATGAAAAATATATACAAGTTTTTAAGCATAATATTTATATTTTTTTTTTTCTTCGCAAAATATTCTATTGCAAAACAAATATATATTGTTAGCAAAATAAATAATCAAATAATCACGAATATAGATGTAGAAAATGAAAAAAAATATTTATCTTTACTTAATGAAAATTTAAATAGATTAAAAAAAGATGATTTATTTTATTTGGCAAAAAACTCATTGATAAGAGAAAAAATAAAAGAAATAGAAATAAAAAAACACTTCAATCTAAATAATGACTATCCTTTTGTAGATAGTCTTTTAAGTAAATTTCTTTTAAAACTAAATATAAATAATGTTGAGCAATTTAAAGATATAGTTAATCAAAAAGGATTAAATTATAATGATGTAAAAAATAAAATTAAAATTGAAGCTTTGTGGAATAATTTAGTTTTTCAAAAATACGCTGATAAAGTTAAAGTTGATGAAAATAAGATTAAATTAGAATTAAAAAAAAAAGAGTCAAAACTTGAATACAAAAGCTATTTAATTTCTGAAATATTATTTAAACCTAAAAATACTTCAACTTTTGAAAAGGACTATAATAAGATAAGAGATAGTATAATTAATAATGGTTTTAATAATACTGCAACAAAATTTAGTTTATCTGAAACTTCGAAATTTGGAGGAAAGATTGGTTTTATAAGAGAAGACAGACTAGACCAAAATATTTTAAAAGAACTAAAAAAATTGAAAATAGGTGAAATGACACCAGCGATGAAAAGAACTTCTGGTTACCTCATTTTAAAAGTTGAAAATATCAAAGAAGAAAAAATAGATTTTGATTTTAACAAGGAATATAAAAAAATCTTAAATTTTGAAAAAAATAAAAAACTTAACCAGTTTTCTATGATTTATTTCAATAAAGTAAAATCTAACATTTTAATAAAATGACAAAAAAACCTATAATTTTAGTTTGCGGAGAACCATTTAGCATTTTTTCTGAGTTGTTTTTAAAACTCTATAAAAAAAATTATTTTAACAATTTAAAATTACCAATAGTATTAATAGGCTCTAAAAAATTAATTGAACAACAGGCAAAAAAATTCAAGGTTAATTTTAATATAAACTCTATAAATAAAAAAGATATATTAAAAAAAAAAAAATTAAAAAAAATTAATATTATAAATGTTGATTTTAAATTTAAAAATAAATTTGGTACAATTTCAAAAAAATCTAAAAATTATATTGAAGATTGTTTTAATATTGCATTAAATATTATGAAGGATGGTCAAGGACATGCTCTAATCAATGGTCCTGTATCAAAAAAAGCTTTTTTAAATAAAAAATATCCAGGTGTTACAGAATATATATCAAGTAAAACTAAAACGTTAGGGAAAGAGGTTATGTTAATTTATAATCAAAACTTATCTGTAAGCCCAACTACTACTCACATTCCTTTAAATAAAGTTGCAAAAAATTTATCCTATAAAAAATTAATTAAACAAATTAAAACTATTAATAGTTTTTATATTAAAAATTTAAAATACAAGCCTAAAATTGGTATTTGTGGAATTAATCCTCATTGCGAAACTAGCTCAAAAATAAATGAAGAAGAAAAAATTATTACACCAGCTATTAAAACATTAAAAAATAAAAAAATTACTGTAAGTGGACCTTTTTCAGCTGACACAATTTTTACTAAAAATAATAAAAAAAAATTTGATGTAATAATTGGAATGTATCACGATCAAGTATTGTCACCCATGAAAGCTTTATACAATTTTGATGCAATAAATGTAACTTTAGGGCTTCCTTTTTTAAGAGTTTCCCCTGATCATGGGCCCAATTATCAAATGATTGGACAAAATAAATCCGATCCAACAAGTTTAAAAAAATCATTCCAATTTGTTACAAAATTTAATGGAATTTAAAGCAAAAAAAAGCCTAGGCCAAAATTTTTTAATAGACAAAAATATAATAAAAAAAATAATCGCCCATTCAAAAATTACAAAATATGATACTGTGCTAGAAGTAGGTCCTGGAACAGGCAATCTCACAAAAGAAATAATAAATCAAAAGCCAAAAAAAATTATATTAATAGAGAAAGATAATGGATTGGTAAAAGAGCTCTTATTAAAATATAAAAATAAAGTTCAAATCCTACATAATGATATTTTAAAGATTGATGAAACAAATTTGTCAAGAGATCAAATTCTAGTGTTTGGCAATTTACCATACAATATTTCTACAAGAATTTTAACAAAATGGATTATAAATTTAAAAAAAAAAATTTGGTTTAAAAAGATGTTTTTAATGTTCCAGAAAGAGGTAGCTGATAGAATAATTGCAAAATCAAAAACAACTGATTATGGAAGATTGTCAATTATATCACAATGGAAAATGAATATAAAAAAAATTATGGATATAAAGCCTAATGCTTTTTTCCCTAAACCTAAGATAATAAGCACTCTTCTAGAATTTTCACCAAAAAGTAGCTTTTTAAATATTAATAATATAAAAAATTTAGAATTATTAACAAAAACACTGTTTAATAAGAGAAGAAAAATGATTAGAAATTCTATTTACAGTGTAATTGATAAAAATGATTTAATGAAAATGAAATTAAATATTAATTTAAATTTCAGACCTCAAGATTTAAATCCCGAAGAATATTATATTTTGGCTAGAGAAATTGAAAAATTAACTAAGTAATTCTTTGACATGATTTTCAATTTTATTTACGCTATATTTAATACTCTCTTTATTTATTTTATTTTGAATTATTTCACAAATTTCTTTAAAACAATTGTTTAAATTGTCATTTATAACAACATAATCATAATCTGACCAATGAAGTAGATCTTTTTTAAATTCTTTCATTCTTTCATTTACAATTAACTTATCTTTCATGTCTCTATTAGATAGTCTTTCAAGCAATTCTTTCTTGCTAGGGGGTAAAACAAATATGGTAAGTAATTCAAAATTTAATTTATGATTTTTTATTTGTTTTGTTCCTTGCCAATCAATATCAAATACAACATTAATCCCTTTGTTTAATTTTTCTATTACTGTTTTTTTAGGACTACCATAATAGTTATTAAAAACTTTTGCATATTCTAAAAATTCATCATTCTTAATTGAATTTTTGAAATCATCATTTTTTACAAAATGATAGTCTTTGCCACTTATTTCTTGATCTCTTGGTTTTCTAGTTGTGTGAGAAATTGATACGAAGAAGTTTTCTTTTTTTGAAAGTAGTTTTACCAAAGTCGTTTTTCCAGCTCCAGATGGAGAGGATAGAACTATCATTAACCCAATTTTGGTTGATGACATTTTGAAATTTTAATTTGATTTACTCTCTATAAATTTAATTGCATCACCAACAGTTAAAATTTTTTCTGCTTCACTATCAGAAATTTCAGAGCCAAATTCTTCTTCAAATGCCATAACTAATTCTACCGTATCTAAGCTATCTGCGCCAAGATCATCAATAAAACTTGCTTCATCTGTTACTTTTGCCTCATCTATTCCTAAATGGTCTGCAACTATTTTTTTTACTTTGCTTGATATATCATCAGACATATAAATCCTTTTGTTATTTCGTTAATAAATATTTAATGAACTTTGTCAAGACATATACATGCCCCCATTGACATGTATTGTCTCTCCAGTAATGTAAGACGCAGAATCTGATGATAAAAAAGCAACTGAATTTGCTACATCTTCCCCTGATCCCAACCTGGACATAGGTATTTTGGAAGTTAATACAGCTTTTATACTCTCTACTATATTATCAGTCATGCTAGTTTGTATAAAGCCTGGAGATACACAATTGATAGTTATATTTTTTTTCGCATATTCAATAGCTAAAGATTTTGACATTGCAATTATACCAGCTTTTGAGGCAGCATAGTTTGCTTGACCCAAATTTCCTGTATGACCGACTATAGATGTAATATTTATTATTCTACCATATTTATTTTTTAACATTTTTTTTATCGCATATTTGCATAACATAAATGTTGAACTTAAATTTATGTCAATAACCTTCTTCCATTGTTCATCCGACATTCTTAGCGAAAGATTATCTAAATTAATACCAGCATTGTTTACTAAAATATCCAATCCAACTAGCTGAGAATAAACATTTTCAATAAATTCCTCTATCTTTGAATGTTCAGAGATATCAAATTTTAATACATTTATATTTGCAAATTCTTTTTTTAATAAATCTAATTTCTCAGTTTTTGTTCCTGTTGCTAAAATATTTGCGCCTAACAAACTAAATTTTTTAACTAGTGCTTTACCTATTCCACCAGTTGCTCCAGTTATTAAAATTTTTTTATTTTTTAAGTTAATCATTAATATTTAAATTTTTAATATCATCAATATCGTTAATATTTATAATTTTTAAATTTTTATCTATTCTTTTAATGAGACCAGATAATACTTTTCCTGGACCAATTTCAATAAATTTTCTCACTCCTTTATTTGCCATATAAATAATACTTTCCCTCCATCTAACAGGGCTTTCTATTTGTTTTATTAATAATTCCTTGACATTTAAAGGGTCTGATACCTCTTCACTAGTTACATTCGAAACTATTAAATTATTTGGTTTTTTAAATTCGGTATTTAAAATAACATTCCTCATAGTTTCAGTTGCGGTATTCATTAATTTGCAATGAAAAGGTGCACTAACTGGTAATTTAATATTTTTTATTGAAAGTTTTTTCAAATCTGACATTAAAAATTCTAAATCTTTGTTTTTTCCACTTATAACTATCTGACCATTTGAATTATCGTTTGCTATAAAACATTCATAATTAGATTTATTTTCAAATAAAATATTTTTTATTTTATCTATTTCGATGCCTAGGACAGCTAACATGCCTCCTTCCCCTTTTGGAACAGCTGATTGCATAGCTTTTCCTCTTAAATTTAACAATTTAATTGCTTGGTCAAATACCAAAGATTCACTAGAAGCTAAAGCAGAGTATTCTCCCAAAGAATGTCCAGCAAAAAATTTGGCCTTTGATAAATCTATCTTGGTTTCTTTTTTAATTACTTTGTAAATTGAATAACTGACTAAAAAAATTGATGGCTGGGTATTTTCTGTGCTATCCAATTTTTCTTTGGATCCTTCCAATATAATTCTACTCAATGGAAAACCCAATATATCGTCTGCCTTTTTAAATAAATCTTTTACGTAACCAAACTCATCATAGAGCTTTCTTCCCATGCCTACAAATTGTGAACCTTGGCCAGGAAAAACTACTGAAAACATTAGATTATTTATTTATTTTTTTTAATTTTTGTATTGTATTTATTTACTTATAATAGTATATCCTCACGATTTATCAAATAATTAAATGAACTTATACGAACACACAATTGTTGCTAGACAGGATGTTAGTCAATCACAAATAAAACAATTGATAGAAAAATATTCTCAAATAGTTAAAAAAAATAAAGGCAAAATAATTAAAACAGAAAATTGGGGGTTATTGAATTTATCATATTTGATTAAAAAAAATAGAAAAGGAAATTATGTACATTTTAAAATTGAAGGAGACTCAAAAATAATTAATGAACTTGAAAAAAATGAAAAAATTGATGTTAATTTGCTTAGATATTTAACCATAAGAGTTAAAAAATTTGATTTAGAAACAAATTATTTTGGAAACAATGAAAGTAATAAAGATAGCTATTTGAAGAAAGATAACAATAATGAATAGAAAAAAATTTAAATCTTCAAAAAATAAAAAAAAGCAAAGTAATTTTTCAAAACTAAGTATATTTCAGCCTTCAAAATATAGATTTAAGAAAAAATGTCCTTTATCGGGCAAGGGAGCGCCAATCATAGATTACAAAAATGTGAAACTATTAAAAAGATATGTTTCAGAGAATGGAAAAATATTAGCTTCAAGAATAACATCAGTTAGTTTAAAAAAACAAAGAGAACTATCAATTTCAATTAAAAGAGCTAGAAATTTAGCTTTAATATAAAAGTTTATGAAAGTCATTTTATTAGAAAATATAAGAAAAATTGGAACAATTGGACAAATTGTAAATGTAAAAAGAGGTTTTGCAAGAAATTACTTATTTTCAAAAAAAAAAGCACTTTTTGCCTCTAAAGAAAACATTAAAGAAGTTGAAAAAATTAAAAATGACCTAAATAAAAAAGACTTTGAAAGAAAAAAAAGTGCTCAAAAAATATTTGAACTAATAAATAATGCTACACTTACTTTTAAAAAACTTGCGACTGAAAAAGAAGAATTATATGGATCAGTAAAACCTTCAGAGATATGTGAAGAGATAGAAATCCAAAAAAAAATTAAGATAGAACCCTCTTTAATTCAACTAAATAAAGAAATTAAAAAATTAGGTAAATTTAAAGTAAAAGTTGATTTACATTCCGAATTACAGGCTGAACTGTCAATAATAGTTAAAGCTGAAGAAAATAAATAAATTTTATACATTTTTTTCCCCAGTCTTTTATAAATATTGAAAGATTTTGATATTACTATAATTTATTCTTAAATGAGTAAGTTAAATTTAGTTAAATCAGATATAAATGAATTACCTAATAATATAGAAGCTGAACAATCAGTTATTGGATCTATTCTAGTTAGTAATGAAATATTTGACGAAATAAATACTATTATATCAAGTCCAAACTTTTTTGATCCAATGCACCAAAAAATATTTAGTGCAATTGAAAATCTTATCTATAAAGGAACGCTAGCAAACCCAATAACTTTAAAAAACTATTTTGAGAATGAAAAAGATGAACTAAATATTCCTGAATATTTAGTAAAGATTACAAAATTTTCTACATCTTTAAGACAGTCAATAGAATATTCTAAAATTATTTATGATATGCATGTAAGAAGAGAATTAATTAAAATTTCAGAAAATACAATTGACTCAGCAAAACAAAAAAATCTTGATGTAAGTGGAAAAAATATAATTGAAAATTCGGAAAAACTTTTATTTGACTTGGCAGAAAAAGGTTCTTTTAGCAGTTCGCTAGTAAAATTTGATGAAGCAATGAAATATACAATAGAGATGGCTTCAAATGCTTATAAAAATGAAGAGGGAATAGTTGGTGTTCCAACGGGTTTACGAGATTTAGATGACAGATTAGGTGGTTTGCATAAATCAGATTTGTTAATCATAGCCGGAAGACCTTCTATGGGTAAAACTGCTTTAGCAACTAATATTGCCTTTAATGCTGCAAAAAAAATACAAGACGAAAATAAAAAAACATCTGTAGCTTTTTTTTCATTGGAAATGTCCTCAGAGCAACTATCAACTAGAATCCTTGCTGAACAATCTAGAATAAAATCAAATGATATCAGAAGAGGTAAAATTACTGAGGATCAATTTGATAAATTTATAGAAACTTCTAAAAATATAACTGAGTTACCTTTGTACATTGACGAGACTCCAGCGATAAGTATTGCAGCCTTAAGTAATAGATCTAGAAGAATAAAAAGATTGTACGGATTAGATTTGGTAGTTGTCGATTACATCCAATTAATGAGAGCTATAAATACAAAAGACGGCAGAGTCCAAGAAATATCAGAAATTACACAAGGTTTGAAAGCTTTAGCTAAAGAATTATCAGTTCCAGTCTTAGCTTTGTCTCAGCTTTCTAGAGCTGTGGAAATGAGAGATATTAAAAAACCTCAACTATCTGATTTAAGAGAATCTGGCTCAATAGAGCAAGATGCAGATGTTGTGATGTTTGTGTACAGAGAAGCTTACTATTTAGAAAAACAAGAGCCGAGACCAGCGACTGTTGAACATGCTGAATGGCAGGCAAAAATGAACGAAGTTTCAAATTTAGCAGAAATAATTATAGGTAAGCAAAGACATGGTCCTACTGGAAATATAATGCTTGAATTTGAAGCCATGTTTACCAAATTTAAGGATATTCAAAATCAGTAATATAAACTATATACTTTGATATCAATGTTGGTTCATTTCTATCAAAATTACGTACTTAAGAATCCAAAAGCTATAATATTATTATTATTAATTTGTTTAATTAGTTTTAGTTTTTTTACTAAAAATTTTAGATTGGATGCTTCCTCTGATACGTTACTTTTAGAAAACGATCCTGATTTAAAATATTTAAGAGAAGTCACAAATACGTATGGTTCTAAGGAGTTCTTGGTCTTAACTTATACACCAAATGAAGAAATAACATCAAAAAAAGTTATTAATAACTTGCTTAGCTTAAAATATAAAATACAAAGTTTAAGCTGGGTTCACAGCGTAATAACTATTCTTGATATTCCATTATTTTCTAGTACAGACCAACCAATTGGTGAAAAGCTTAAAAAATTCAAAACACTAAAAGATGAAGGTATAAATATAAAAACTGGATTCAGAGAAATATTAGATAGTCCTGTTTTTAAAAACTTCGTTATAAGTGAAGATGGAAAAACAACTGGAATAATAATAAATTTAAAGTCAAATCCTAATATAAAAGAACTAAAATTTAAAAATAATGACGAAGTTGAAAAATATAAAGATCTTTTAAAAGAACAAAACCATAAAAATATTTTAGAAATAAGAAAAGTAATAAAATTATTTGAAAAAGATGCCCAGATATTTTTGGGAGGAATTCCAATGATTGCTGACGACATGATCAGTTTTATAAAAAGCGACATTATTTATTTTGGATTTGGTGTTTTTATATTTATTATTGCTACTCTTTGGTATGTATTTAGATCTTGGGTTTGGGTTGTTGTACCAATTTCAAGTTGTTTTTTTTCAGTTTTTATAATGATTGGTTTGTTAGGTTTAATAGGTTGGAAAGTAACTGTTATCTCTTCAAATTTTATTGCTCTAATGCTCATACTTACAATGGCTATGAATATTCACTTAAGTACAAGATTACTTCAAATAAAAAGAGATAATCCATCTTTAGATAAATATAATTTGATTAAAAAATCTACATCTAAAATGGTATGGCCAATTGTTTATACAGTTTTAACAACTGTTTGCGCATTTTTATCATTAATTTTTAGCGGCATCAAACCAATTATAGATTTTGGATGGATGATGACCCTGGGATTAACGGTATCCTTCGTTGTTACGTTTTTGTTGCTTCCAACTTTAATTAATTTTTTACCTATTAAAAAAATAGAAATTAAAGAAGAAAAATCTAAAATAACTAAATTTCTTTCGGACTTTACTCTTAATAATAAAAATTTAGTAATTGCATCATCTATTGTTTTTTTATTAATAAGTTTATTTGGTATTTCAAAATTAGAAGTTGAAAATAGTTTCATTAATTACTTTGATAAAAATACAGAGATTTATAAAGGCATGAAGTTAATAGAT
>MDTG01043655.1_pt1 | contig 14015 bp, 14 predicted proteins | sample 811421 | NCBI WGS metagenome assembly MDTG01 (sample SAMN05326645, study PRJNA326480) | marine metagenome | isolation source: seawater | place: Pacific Ocean: South East | collected 2011 | reverse complement strand
TTTGAGTCCGTGGCCACATGCACGCTTTTTGCGCTGCTTCTTTTTGACTGCTCTACTACTCTTTGTAGAAGAGTTTTTCCCAATATATCCTTAAGTGGTTTATTTGGCAGTCTTGTCGATCCAAGTCTGGCTGGTATAAGGACTCTATAACTCATCAGAGAGTTTTCTTGCCTCATCAGGTAGCATTACAGGAATTCCATCTTTTATTGGGTAAGCTAAATTACTTTCTTTGCAAATAAGTTCGTCTCCTACTTGCTCCAACGAACCCTTAGATACGGGACAAACCAATATATCTAATAATTTTTTATCTAGTTTATTCATGAATTTATTTTGAGTTTATTTAAAATTCTATCTGCCAATTCTTCATTTTCAAATTTTGCTTCTACAGATAGATACCAAAGATTATTATTTTTCATTTCTAAACATCTAACGGCATCTTTCTCTGTCATTATTATCGGCAATGAATCTCCAAAGTTCAGATCTTCTTCATTAAATTGATAGTGATCAGGAAAACTATGATGAATTGGATTAAGCCCAAGTTTAGTTAAAGTTTTATAAAACTTTGCAGGGTTGCCAATTCCTGCAACAGCATGGACATTTTTTGATAAAGGCCATGAGTCAGCCTTAAACCTTTTATTATCGACAATTCTTGCCCATTCAATAGGTTGATAATTCATTAAGTGATTATGATGTTTTGTATCAAGATCTATTAGTTTAGAAGAGCTGATAATAAAATCCGCATCTTCTATTCGCTCTAAAGGCTCTCTAAGTGGCCCTGCTGGCAAACAAAGACCATTGCCGACTCCCCTATTTCCATCGAAGATAACAATTTCTATATCTCTATCCATTTTATAATGCTGCAGTCCATCATCGCTAATCACAATATCTATATCGGTTTCTTCTAGTAATTTACTAATCGCAGATATTCTGTCAGAAGAAATACATACAGGACGTGAAGTATTTTTATAAATTATTAGAGGCTCATCACCACTAATTCTTACAGGGGTATTATCATCAACGATTAAAGGTTTCTTAGGGGACGAACCTCCGTATCCTCTGCTCACAATTCCTGGTTTATAACCCTTACTTTCTAAAAGTTTAGTAAGCCAAATAACCATAGGAGTTTTTCCGGTACCGCCCACAACCACATTACCAACAACTATAACTGGAACATTGGGTTTCCATGACAATTCTGGTTGATTTATAAACTTTTCACGTCTAATTTTTGCTGTAAATCTAGTTAAAAGAGACAAAGGCCAAAGCAACCATAACCATAGTTTCTTTTGATACCAGCTTTGTTCAATAAAACTAACAGAAGATAAATCATCACTCTCCTGCTCTACAAAATCTATAGATGGAGTCATCTTCGATATTTCTGCAGGATCGTCCTTAAATTGATTCTTGTGTAATTCAGAATAAGGACCCTCCTGAGAAATTAAGTTTTCATGTTTACCAATTTCTACAATACGTCCTGTATCTAAAACAACTATCTTGTCTGAACTTTCAATGGTTGATAGGCGGTGAGCAATAACTAATGTTGTGCGGTTTTTTGTTAATTCCTTTAACGCTTCTTGGATATAGTTTTCTGATTCTGAATCTAAAGCAGACGTAGCCTCATCAAGTATCAGAATTGGAGAATCTTTTAATAAAGCCCTTGCAATGGCTATTCTTTGTCGCTGCCCACCTGAAAGTAGAACACCATCATCACCGGCAATGGTGTCATAACCATCTGGTAAAGCTTCAATAAAATCATGGGCATTAGCTTTTATTGCTGCTGCTTTAATTTCTTCAAGTGTTCTCTCTTCAGAGCCATAATTGATATTGTTTGCGATAGTGTCATTGAATAAAGTGATGTTCTGACTAACCAAAGCAATATGAGACCTTAAGTTTTTTATCTCAAATTCATTTAATAAAACCCCATCAACCCTTATTTCGCCTTCAAAGCCGTCATAAAATCTTGGTAACAGGCTCATTAGCGTGGTTTTACCTGCTCCTGATTTTCCTACAAAAGCAACGGATTCACCTTCAACTATATCTAAATTTATATCACTAAGAATATGTAGATCTGAATTGCCGTATGAAAAAGAAACGTTTTTGAAGTTAATTTTCCCTTTAATATCATCTGCTTGATAAGTCCCTTCATTTTTTTCAGGGTCTTCGTCTAATTGATCAAAAATATCCTCAGCTGCAGCCAATCCTTTCTGAATTTGACTATTAATCTCTGATAACTGACGTACTGGTTTTGCTAACATTCCAGCTGCAGTAAAAAAGGCTATAAAAGTTCCAGGTGTCATTTCAGAGACTATAGATGCATCTAGAGCCAACCATGTTATCAAGGCTAATGCGGCAGAAACAAAAATTTGAACCAACGGAGATGCTATTGAGTTGGTCGCTTCTAGTTTTAAATTTTGTCTCCTATTGTTATCGCTAGCCTTATTGAACCTTTCAATTTCATAATCCTCACCACCAAAGGATTTTACTTCCTCGTAACCGTTTATGGTTTCTGAGGCAACGTGTGTTACATCACCCATAGCTGTTTGAATTTTTCCACTAATCTTTCTTAGTCTCTTAGCTGCAATACCAACTATTAACGCTATGAAAGGAGCTGCAATGAATAAAAATAGAGCTAGTGTCCAGTTTAAGAACATTAGATAAGTGATTAAACCTATCACCAAGAGACCTTCCCTAATGAAGATTTTTAAGGCATTGGTTGCGGCTCCCGTCACCTGCATTACATTAAATGTTATTCTTGATATGAGATGTCCTGAACTATGCTCGTCATAAAAAGAGCTAGGTAAAACGGTCAGCTTTTTAAAAAGCTCAGATCTTAAATTATGCACCAATCTATTGGAGATAGAAGATAGAAGATAGTTACCGACAAAGAAACCTATACCTCTGATAAAAGCAATTGCTATCAATGCTATGGGCAATACCAGCCTTAAATCACCTTCGGGGTTATTGACATAATCTATAACTCTTTTAAGCCACTCTGTGGCAGCTACTTGTGATCCTGAATAGATTGCAAAACCCAATATGCTCAATAGGAAAAGAGGTATATAGGGCAAGACATACGATAACAGCCTGCCATATAATTTTAAGCTGGATAATTCTTTATTTTTTTTACCCATAAAAATCTATTCTAAGCTTAAGAGTCTATCCAGTCGACTGGAGACATTTTTATCATGTGTAGCGACAATTAGGGTTGTTTTATGTATTTGGATCATATCCATCAATAAATCCATAAAATTATCTACGTTTTTGGAATCTAAATTACCTGTTGGTTCATCCATAATTAAACAAGAAGGTCTATTGGCCATTGATCTGGCGATAGCTACTCGTTGTCTCTCTCCACCGGAAAGTTGATTTGGTTTACTTTGCTCCTTTCCTTTAAGATTTACCTGTTCCAGTAAAGACATGGCGTACTTAAAAGCTTGTTCTCTATCTGTACCCGAAAGTAATGCGGGCAAAGCAATGTTCTCAATTGTCGATAAATCAGGAAGTAAATGATGAAATTGATAAACAAAGCCTATTTCCTTATTTCTTAATAAAGACCTTTGATTTATATCGAGATTTGTAATGTCATTTCCTTTAACAAAAACTTTCCCTGAATCGGGCATTTCTAATCCACAAATAACATGTAAAAGAGTAGATTTACCAGATCCAGATGCACCTATTAGCCCAAGACTCTCGCCCTCCTCTATACTTAAAGATAAATTCTCTAAAACTTTTAAAGGAGTATTATTTTGATCAAAATATTTAAATATATTTTGTACGTCTAAAATTACTTTATTCATTTTTTAACACTTCTACAGGGTCAATTTTAGAGGCAAGTCTTGATGGGTATAATGTAAAGAGCAAGCAAAATATAAAAGTTAAGATGCAAATCATAGACACCCACTCAAACCTTATGTCTATTGGAAAATAATCTATAAAATAAACTTGTAAAAATTTAATACCGATTAAGGTTTCTAGAAAATTAATCAAAGAGCCAAAATTTATAGAAATTAGAATTCCAAACAAACAACCTAGCAATATACCAAAGGCCCCAACCAGACTTCCAAAAATTAAAAATACATTCCTTATGGTATTGGTTGTTGCACCCATTGTCATAAGAATGGCTATTTGAGATTTCTTTTCATTTACAGTCATAACCAACATAGACATTAAATTGTATCCGGACAGAATAATTAACATAAACAACATAAAAGAAACCAGAAATCGTTCATTCTGAATAGCTTCAAATAAAGTCCCATAATTCTGCTGCCAAGTAGTACTAACGAGGCGTTTATTTTTCAGAGTATTTAAATTAACTATATCTGATCGCACTTGATAAGCAGATTCAAAAAGATCTTTGTATTTGATCCTTACTCCAGTAATTGAATTATTCATCCTTAATAACTTAGAAGCATTACTAATACTCATATAAGCATAACTTTGATCTATTTCTGGAGCTCCTACACTAAAAATACCACTTACTTTAAATTTTTTTGATCTAGGAAATATTCCTGCAATACCTAATCCAGTATCAGGAACAAGGACATTAATGGAATCACCAATATTGACACCTAATTGAAGAGATAAAATATCACCTATAACTAAATTATAATTTTCTTCTTCTAAACTACTAAATGAGCCTACTATCATGTGACTATCGATCTTAGAAACAGTTTTTTCGTACTCTGGAGTCACTCCATACAAATAAACACCCTTAAGAAACGAACCAGAACTTAATAAACCCTGAGTCTCTATATAAGGTGCGACACCCATGACTTCAGTGTTTTCGTATAAGACTCTTTCTATAGAGGAGTATTCATCTATTTGAATATCACCCAGAATTGAAGCATGAGGAATAGTTTCTAAGATTCTTTCCTTTAACTCTCTCTGAAATCCATTCATAACAGAGGTTACTAATATAAGTATTAAAAGACCAAGAGTAATTCCGAATATAGCCATCCCGGAATGGAAAGAAACAAATCCACTACTTCTGGAGCGAAAGTATTTTAGCGCAATAAAAAGAGATATATTTTTCATACGAATCCTATATCAGCTTTTAATACTATTTATGCAGTATTAGTCTTTTCTTCCTTCTTTTTATAAGGCGGTACAAGACCAGCTAATTTCATTAAGTTAAATCTTGTTTGTTTATAGACAGCTTTTGCATGACTAAACTCTTTAAATCCATCATAACCATGATAAGAGCCCATACCACTTGGACCAACACCGCCAAAAGGCAAGTCTTCCATTTGTATGTGTGAGATAACATCATTAACTGTTACACCACCAGAAGTAGTGTTGTCTAATACAAAGTCCTTTTCCTTTGAGTCTTCACCAAAGTAATAAAGGCCTAATGGTCTATCCTTACTATTTATATATTCCACTGGTTCTGAAACGTCTTTATATGTCTTAACAGGTAATACGGGTCCAAATATCTCTTCTTGCATTATTTTCATGTCTTCAGAAGGGTTTAATAATAAAGTTGGAGGTATTTTATAATGCGGTTGCTGGGAGAAGTCTTCATTCGAAGGATTAATCTCAACAATATCAGCACCCTTTTCTTTCGCATCTTCTAAAAGCCCTTGAATTCTATCGAAGTGCTTTTGGTTAACAATAGATGTGAAGTCATCATTATCTTTCATATCAGGGTACATCTCTGAAGTAACTTCGACACTAGCCTGAACAAATTCTTCTACTTTTTCTTCAGGAACTAAAGCGTAGTCTGGTGCTAAACATATTTGTCCAGCATTCATGGTCTTACCTTGCATAACCCTTTGAGCTACATCTTGCATTTTTGCACTTTTGCCTACGACAACAGGTGACTTGCCTCCTAACTCTAAAGTTAAAGGTACTAGATTTTCAGCTGCGGCCTTCATTACATGTCTAGCCACTGCAGTACTACCGGTATAAAGCATGTGATCAAACGCAAGTCCGCTAAAGGCAGCACCTACTTCAGGACCGCCAATAAAGACTGCCATTTCACCTTCATCAAAATACTCCTCAATCATGCTTTTTAACGTGTCTGAAGAGGCAGGAGTAAGCTCTGAGGGTTTATGCATTACTCTATTGCCAGCAGCAATAATTCCAGCCAATGGTGCTAGAGCAAGATTCACAGGGAAATTCCAAGGACTAATAGCCCCAACCACACCTTTAGGTTGATATTTGACCTCTGCCTTTGCACCTAAAAGAGATAATGCGGAACCGAGAGGAGCTATGGCAGCTTTTCTCTTTTCAGTTTTCATCCAAGTTTTTAGATTCTTCTTTGCGTGCTCCATTGGACCTATTACAGAGGCCACTTCAGTAACTGCAGACATAACAGGGTCTCTATTACCAAAATCATCATTGACTGACTTAACAATTTGATCTTGATATTTATTGACCATAGCAATCACTCTATCTAAGCGATCTTTCCTTAGATTTATATCTGGAGCCCCTTCACTAACATTTAATTTCTTCTGCTTCTCCAGAACTCTATGCATCTCTTGTATAACTTCTTCACTCATATTTATTTCCCCTAGTTATTTTTTAAACAGACCTTTTGGCCTTATCTTTTTCGTTTGTGGTCTTAATAGTTTCTCTAATAGCTTCCCAGTCTTCATCTTTCATAGATGCTAAGGCACGATAAAAAGTTCCACCCGTTAAGTACTCAGCTCCATCTATCGCAATAGTCTGTCCATTTAAATAGTTACAACCATCTGACATTAAAAATGTAGCCAGGTTCCCTAATTCTTCCATTTCACCCACTCTTCCCATTGGATTTTGACTGTAGTTGCTACTAGAATCAGATGCAGCATCGGGGTCTTGACCAGGAGACAATCTAGCCCAAGCTCCTTCCGTTGGGAATGGACCTGGAGCTATGGCATTTATTCTAATACCAGTTTTTCCCCATTCAGTAGCCAATGATTGAGTCATGGCGTGTATACCGCTTTTTGACATTGCTGAAGGAACTGTAAAGGCAGATCCAGTCCACACCCAAGTCGCTAAGATCGAGATGATATTCCCTCCCATTCCTAGCTCTAACCATCTTCTTCCAACAGAATGAGTTACATAAAATGTTCCATGAAAAACTATACTGGCTATTGCATCAAAACCTCTATGTGAAAGATCTTGCGTTCTGGAGATAAAGTTTCCAGCTGCATTATTAACTAGACCGTGTATAGGAGCTTCTTCAAAAATTTCATTAATAGTATTATCAACATCTTGAGCTCCTCTTATATCTAGTCCGTAACACTTAACAGAGCCCCCCTGCTCATCCATAAGTTCTTTGGCCGTATCCTCTAGAACACTAACTCTTCTTCCACAAATTAATACCTCGGCTCCATATTTTAGAAAGTACCTAGACATTTCTTTTCCAAGCCCTGATCCCCCACCAGTTACTAATATTCTTTTACCTTTCAGCAAGTCTTCTTGAAACATTTTCTCTCCTTATTTAAGACTTCTACTATAACAAATAATCTTAAGTAAGCCCTAGTAAGGATTATTGAGAGTTTTCAAAAACCTCTAGGTTACGATCTTCTCTATAGTTCTTATCTCTTATCCATTTATGTCTCTTATTTATGAAGATAAATATCATTGCAAAAAACATTAGTGAGGCGCCTAACAGGTAAGGCAATGAGGGACTAAGTATATAAAGGGGCATAGAGACCAAGGGAGAGATGACATGCCCAATAGGAATCACCATTCCTAAAAAACCGCCAGCTGCTCCTTGATATTCTTTTCCAACAGATAAGGATAGAGAGGATGAGATTCCGGGCCCTAACATGCCACCGCCAAGTCCATAGAAAAAAAGACAAATATAGACTTCGACTAAAGAAGTACTAAAAGCGTAACCAGTCAATGATAAAAAATTGAGAATTACACCTAATTTAACTAAAGAACCTGGAGAAGTTTGAAGTCGATCTGCAATCAAAAGCTGCCCGTTTAAAACCCCGAGAGCAGAAAGCATAAAACCTATACTTGCGAGAGCAATATAATTACCTGAAGAAGGTGTAATAACGTCTTGAAAGAAAAATGAGGAAGTTTGGACCAAAGCAGCATTTGAAATACCAAAACCCGCCGAAACGACAAGAAAAGGCCAGACCCTAGAATCAAATATAGAAAGCTTGTTGATGGTTTCCTTGTAAGAAAATTGAGCTGGAGATTTTTGAAATGTTACAAATATGATGACAATAAAAGCTCCAGTAGCAAAAAAGAAAAAAGGAGCTGTATAGGAGACTAATAAAAGCAAACCAGCTACTGCAGGACCTAGGATTCTTCCCATTGAGAAACCTGAATCAAGACGTGCAAAAGCTCTACTTCTTGATTCTGTTGAACTGATATCTGCAACCCAACCTCCGGATGAGGGTCTTGTTGCACTTCCAAAGATACCATTCAGAACTCTTGCAGCAACCAATAAAAGAAAAAGTAAACTACCCGTTAACAATTCTCTTTGACCAAGAGAAATAGTAAAACTAAACAGTATTAAAGAAACCGCAAAGCCTAAAAGCCCTACTATAACTATCTTCTTTCTACCAACAGAGTCACTCAAGGAACCCCAGACAGGACTTAGTATCATCCACGCCAAAGCAGAAGTAGCAAATATAGACCCTATCTGAATCTCGTTGAGACCAAGGTCTCTTGCTATTGGCGGGATTGTTATAAATACGATGGACTGACCAGCTCCTACACACAAAAGGCCAGCAGCGAGAATCCAAATAGTATTTGGAAGTTTTTCTAAATTTTTACTCATAAGTGATTATGAGTAAAAAGACTTTTTTATTTTTGATATCCTTTATTACATACTCATAATAACTAGTCAGGCTATGAGACCATTCATGCTCATAAACAACAGCCTCTTGAGATGACGAATTAAATGTTAAACATTTTTCTAAAAAGTAAGGTTCCGATACTTGATTTATTAATAGATTGACCAGCCTTTTTACATCGGAAAGTTTTTCTTTACTGATGGGAGGACAAGACCACTTAGGTGAACTAACTATTTGAATTATTTCTTCTCTTAAATGATCGTTACCTATTTTGATAAAATTGTTCTCCTTGATAGTCTCTAATAAAAAAGGACCATGTTTTTTATCACTTTTTTGACTGAAGTGATCAAAAAACATTTCTTGATAAGCTAATGAGTTAATTAGACTATGAAAAAAAACTCTATCCGTTAGGTCAAATAATTCACGATCAACACTAAGAGGGATCAGCCTAAGCAAACCATGATCATGTAGTCTGATATTGAATTGTTGTTCTTTTAAAAATTTAAATTTTTCGGTGAAGGAAAGTATCTTGAGATTGTCCATTAAAAGCCTTTTATACCAACAGCTTTTCTTATATTTTCTATAAGAGGTCTAGAAACTTCTTGTGCTTTCTTAGATCCATCCAGCAAAACTGACTCTACAAACTCTCTATCTTTGATTATTTTGGAATATTCTTTTTTATAAGGCGATAAAAAATCATTAAGGTGCTCAAAGAGTATTTTTTTTGCCTCTCCCCACCCTATTCCTTCATCATATTGATTTTGTAAGACACTAATTTCTTCTTCATTTGCGATAGCTTTATATATTGAGAAAATATTGCATTCAGATGAATCCTTAGGATCGCCAGGCTCTAAAGAGTTAGTCTTAATCTTCATAATGGTTTTCTTAAGTTCTTTTTCATCTGCAAAAACAGGGATAGTATTGTTGTATGATTTACTCATCTTACGTCCATCTAGACCAGGCAAGACTCCGGTTACCTCGCTTATCTGAGCTTCTGGTGGTGTAAGCAACTCCCCATAATGATGATTGAACTTTAAGGCTATATCTCTGGCCATCTCAATATGTTGTTTCTGATCTTGCCCTACAGGCACTATATCGGCACTAAACATGAGAATATCTGCAGCCATTAAAATGGGATAGTTGAATAATCCCATAGTTACGCCTTTATCTATATCTTTAATTCCCTTCTCTTCGTTATCTGAAATTGCTGCCTTATAGGCATGCGCTCTGTTTAACAATCCTTTGGAAGTCAAGCACCCTAATATCCATGCTAATTCAAAGATATGAGGGATATCAGATTGACGATAAAAAATAACCTTACTTGGATCAAGGCCACAAGCAAGCCAACATGCTGCAATTTCAAAACTCGAAGAGTGGGTTAACTCTGAATCAGTATTTTTAATTAACGAGTGATAATCTGCTAAAAAAAGAAATGAAGAGGTATTCTGGTGATTACTAGCCTCTATGGCAGGTAATACAGCACCAACTAGGTTGCCTAAATGAGGCATGCCGCTAGTAGTAATTCCAGTTAAAACTCTTTGTTGTTTTTCCACTAAATCTCCTCAAAGTATTCTAACTCAACTTATTCACAAAGTGCTTGATAAGTATGCTCTATTTATTATTATTCAATACAAATATGGCAAGAATATTTTTAGCATTAACACCTAATAAAGAACTTAATGATCATATTATTGAGTTAAAAAAAGGACTCAAGAATTCTCTTTTATCTGATGCAGATATAACTTGGCAAAAGAATAGTGATCATCACCTGACTTTAAATTTTGTAGGCTCTATGGAACCTGAGCAGATTGAAGAAATGTACGCAGGCATTTCACAAATAAATTTTATGAGTCACTTACAAGTTGATATTTCTTCAATAAATTTTTTTCCTAACGAAGATAGTCAACTTTTAGTTGCAATGGTGAAACCTACAAATCAATTACTAAAAATTTATGAAAGGATTGATGAGGTCGTTACCAGAATTGGATTTGGCTCATCCCTTAAAACTTACAAACCTCACATAACGCTTGGTAGATTTAAAGACAAGAACAGAACTCAATTTTCATTTGAAGACTTTAATGAAATAAAGATTTCATCTCGTGTCAATGCTTTAGACGTCTATGAGAGCGACTTTGATAAAGGACGTTCTGTGTATAATCTTTTGAAAAGTTTTGAATTTTAGAAGGCGAAGTTGAAGGGCCCAGTGCGGGTTTATCACTGTGTGGCCAATACCCGTTTCAGCTCACAAGTTGTTAATAAATTAACTTTTTCACCCTTCTTCTTCTGTCCATTTTCTTCCTGATTTGGGTCTCGAGGTCCAATTCTTTCCGAAATATGTCCTAAGCAAAATTTATCAAATTAAATTCTTAATGCAAGTAAATTTTAAAATTATTTTATCTTCCCAATCTTTTGAACCAATCTTCTGTGTTTCTTTTTTCAAAAGTATTTATAAATTCAAAGATCTTATCGAGGGAGTCTGACAAGAAAATTTCATCGAATGTAGTCTGGGGCAAGAAACCTTGCTCTACAGAAAATTCAGTAAACTCAAAGAGTTTTGAATAGTAACCCTCAACATCAAATAGTGCTATGGGCTTGGAATAAATCCCCAGCTGATTCCAAGCTAAAGCTTCGTAGAATTCTTCCCACGTACCAACCCCACCAGGTAATGAAATAATTGCATCAGATAATTCTGCCATTCTAGATTTTCTTTCATGCATCGTAGGAACAATCTCTAAATGGGTTAAACCTTTATGACCAACTTCAATATCATGTAATTTTTCCGTTATGATGCCAGTAACAGAAGCCCCTCCATCCAGGGCAGCGTCCGCTACAACACCCATCAACCCCTTACTTCCACCTCCATAGACCATCGATAAATTTCTTTTTGCAATTTCACATCCAAGGTCTTTAGCGTTTTCTGCATAAACAGTTTTGGAACCACTTGCTGAACCGGCAAATACACAGATACTTTTCATAATTCGTACTTTCTAATTATTATATATCTTATAATTGAATGAATGGATAAATTGAAAATAGATATTGTATCTGACGTTGTCTGCCCTTGGTGCGTAATTGGTTTTAAAAATTTACAAACCGCCATTAAACAGATGAGTAATGAAATAGATTTTGAGATCAATTGGAAACCATACGAACTTCACCCTGAGATTCCTAAGAATGGGTATGATAAAAAACTTTATATGCAACAAAAGTTTGGTGATGCCTCCGGCAGAGCATCTCCATACAATCAGATTAAAGAGATAGGTAAATCTCTTGGCTTTGAGTTCAATTTTTCTAAAACTGAACGAATACCCAACACATTCAGCGCTCATAGATTGTTATGGAAGTCTAAAGAATTCAATCTGCAAACAGAATTGTCCGAAGCTTTATTTAAAGCTTATTTTTCCGACGGAAAAGATATAGGTTCGGATGAAGTTCTTGCCGGAATTGCTCAAGAAGTAGGGATGGATAAACTAGAGGTATTAAAATTTCTATCTTCTAAAGAAGGAGGACAAGAAACAGCTGATGAAGAAATGGAATTTATTGAAAAAAGCATAGGCGCTGTACCCACTTACTTTATAAATAAAAAATATATAATTCAGGGTGGTCAAGAACCCGAAACATTCGTATCTTTTCTTAATAAGATATTGTCAAAAGAGAAACAGAATGCGAATTCTAGATAGGAATAAAATAAACCAAGTCTCTGTCGATACAGAATTCTTCCCTTTTTTTCATATTGAGAATGTATTTTCTTCCAACACAGAAGCTTCTAGCTTAACTGAGGATTTTCCTGAAATTGATAGAGGGGGCAGTTTTCCAACCGAAAAACTCTCTGATGGTATCTTGAAAGATCTTATACAAGAACTAGAAGGAAACGAATTTAAATCATTATTAGAAGAGAAATTTAATATAGATTTAGCTAACAGCGAAGTTGTTACCACCTTAAGAGGCTATTCTAGGGCCAAAGATGGTCAGATTCATACTGACTCTAGAAGCAAAATTCTTACGGTGCTCTTATATTTAAATATTGATTGGAAAAACAATGAAGGAAATCTAAGATTACTTAAGGAAAACAATAACTTAGAAAATACTATTAAGGAAATTTCTTCTGAGTTTGGTAACTTAATTGCTTTCAAGGTAACTGAAAACTGTTGGCATGGGTTTAGAGCTTTTGAAGGAAAGAGACTTTCGATCCAATTAAATTATATCCACCCTAACTCTCTGTCATCTCATAATCTTAGACACAGAATAAGTTCAATTTTTAAAAATCTATTGAAAAGGTAGGAATGCTCTGAAGGTTTTAATAATCAAACTCTCTTCTATGGGAGACTTAATGCATGCCCTGCCGGCTATCAGTGAAGCGAAAGATAATATTCCTGATATTGAATTTGACTGGGTGGTTGATAAGAATTTTCAATCTGTTCCTAAATGGCATCCTGATGTGAACCGGACTATAGAAACAAATCATAGAGAATGGAAATTAAATATTTTTTCATCTAATTCAAGAACAGCCATCAAAGATGTATTAAGAAAAATAAATGAACAGAAATATGACTTAGTCATCGATATGTAAAATAACCTTAAAAGTGCTTTTCTATCTTATCTAATACAAGACGATGTTACGGGTCTGGATGCAAAAAGTACAAGAGAATTTCCAGCGCACATGGCATATAAAATAAAATTCAACGTACCCAAAGACCTTCATGCCATAGAAAGGCAGAAGCAATTATTATCTAAAGCATTAGGCTATACACATAAAGCAAACGAAATAAATTACGGAGTATCAAAAAATTTTTTCACTTCTCCAAATATAAAACTACCTGATCGATATGCTGTTTGCGTACAAAATGCGAGTTGGCCAACTAAGCAATGGACAATACGAAATTGGAAATTATTAGTTAATAAATTGGAAGAAACAGGCATACAGTTGCTCTTCCCTTCCGGGAATCAAGAAGAGTTCAATAGAGCCAGTGAAATTTGCCTTAATTCTAGAAATGCTATTCCCCTTAACTTTATGCCCTTAGATAAAGTTGCATTCATACTAGACAAAGCACAGTTTGCTATTTGTTCAGATACAGGGCTTGCGCATCTATCTGCGGTAACAAGTACTCCCTCATTGACCCTTTACGGCCCTACAAACACCTCGCTTATTGGAACAAAGGGTATAGACCAATATCATTTAACCGGTGATGAAGGCGATATAAATAAGATTTCTGTTGAGGAAGTTCTTAGTAAAGTAAGCGAATTAAATTTTTTAAATTAAGTTTTAGAGCCAATTTA
>MDTG01166007.1_pt1 | contig 14016 bp, 17 predicted proteins | sample 811421 | NCBI WGS metagenome assembly MDTG01 (sample SAMN05326645, study PRJNA326480) | marine metagenome | isolation source: seawater | place: Pacific Ocean: South East | collected 2011 | reverse complement strand
TGGGGTATCGAGACTAATTTTGGATCCTACACGGGTGGTTTTGATGTTGTTTCGGCATTAACCACGTTGGCGTTTGATGGACGCCGCGAGGCCTTTTTCAAAAAACAACTTTGGCAAGCGTTGACTATCATCCAAGACGGTCACATCGAGCCTGAACAAATGAAAGGTTCTTGGGCGGGGGCTATGGGACAAACCCAGTTTATGCCAAGCTCGTTCATGAGCTACGCTATTGATTATGATGGTGATGGTAAAAAGGATATTTGGAATAGCTATGGTGACGTGTTTGCGTCAGCCGCTAACTACCTGAGCTCTGTGGGCTGGCGAGATGATGTGACGTGGGGACGTCAAGTACAGCTGCCCGAACAGTTTGATACGTCGTTAGCCGGGCTAGATACCAAAAGGCGACTCGCCGAATGGCAAAAGCTGGGTATTACTCGCATGGACGGGAGCCCTTTACCGCAACGTGACGATATTGAGGCTTCGATTGTGATTCCAGATGACAAGGAAGGTCGAGTGTATCTTGCCTATGCCAATTACGATGCGCTGATGCGTTGGAATCGCTCACATTACTTCGTTGCTGCAGTGGGCTACCTTTCTGATCGTATCCGTTTTCCTCGATGAATTGGTTTGATAAACCGCTTCAGGCACTCAACCATCGCGAATGGGAAGCACTTTGCGATGGTTGTGGGCAATGTTGTTTAAATCAATTATTAGATGAAGAGGATAACCTCTATCAGACCGATGTCGCGTGTCGATTATTGGATACTGACAAAGCTGTGTGTAGTGATTATGAAAACCGTACTCAGCGAGTCCCCAGTTGTGTTCAACTGACACTCGAAAATCTTGATGCCGTTTATTTTATGCCTAAAACGTGTGCATATCGGCTCAGAGCACAGGGACAACCGATTCCTGACTGGCATCCATTACGACATCATGGCAGTAAGCAAGCGATGAAAAAGGCCGGCTACCATATAGCCGGTCATTGTATCAGTGAAACAGAATTCAGAGGTGAATTAGAAGACCGTATTGTCACCTGGCCACTTTAGCGTAATTTGTAAATAATGTGGCTTAGGCTTGCGACGGCAACAGTAATCGTCACGCCTGCAAAAATAAAGGTCATCCATGCTGGCATGGTGACGCCTAAGAACGACCAGTCAATATCGCCACACAAGCCTGGCGCTGCAAAATAGCTTGGTAGCCATTCATGCAGTGGTGCCCAAGACGGGAAATTAGGGTTACTTTCACAGACCGCAAAGAAGGCATTTTTTGAAGTTTGTAGATCCCAGTGGTCATAAGCAATGAGTAAGCCCTCTATAGCTGAGTAGATCACCCCAGCGAGTGCTATCAAGCGTACGAGCGCATGCCTCGCCCCCCAATAGCCAAGTAGAGCAAACAACGCAATACCGATCACAGCCATGCGTTGATATACACACTTCACGCAAGGCTCAAGCCCAAGACCGTACTGAAAGTAAGCGGCAGCAGCCAAAAGCGACAAGGAGATGATAAATAGCGCTAACCACGCGTTGCGCTGAGCTGGCCAAAGGTATATTCGCATGATGAGATATATCCGTGAGTGAATTTAAGCGCTATAACATAGCTGAAAAGTAAACGACTTGTCGATAATAATCAGTTTGCTTGTCCGACCTCATGTAACACTGATAGAATCACACGATTGATAATGAAACAGGCGTAACAATGATCATTAAAGCAAAGAGTCCGGCAGGTTTTGCCGAGGAGTATATCGTTAAATCAATCTGGAACGGTCATTTTGCTCCGGGTACGATCCTTCCTGCAGAGCGTGAACTGTCCGAGCTCATTGGTGTGACTCGCACGACGCTAAGGGAAGTCTTACAGCGCTTAGCGCGAGATGGTTGGCTAACAATCCAGCACGGTAAGCCAACAAAAGTGAATAATTTTTGGGAAACTTCTGGGCTTAATATTTTAGAAACCCTGGCTCGTTTAGATGAAGATGGTATGCCCGAACTGGTCGACCAACTGTTGTCAGCGCGTACTAATATTAGTGCGATTTACATTCGCGCCGCCATTCGACACAACCCCGAACGCGTTGTCGAGCTTTTGGCCAATACTGATGAACTGGCTGATGATGCAGAGCGTTTTGCGGATTTTGATTATCAATTGAACCATGATCTTGCGATGGCGTCGGGTAATCCAATCTATGTGCTTGTACTCAATGGCTTTAAAGGTTTGTATTCGCGTATTGGTCAATTCTACTTTTCGTCACCCGAAGCTCGCCAATTAGCGCGAGACTATTATCACAATCTCGATAATGTAGCTAAGCAAGGTGACTATAATGAGTCTGTTAACTTGGTTCGCCGCTATGGTTATGAGTCAGCTGAAATTTGGCATAGTTTACGCGGCGACATCCCGTCCAACTTAGTCGATTGAGGCAATCGCTTTTTTCGAAACCGGTCAAATAGACATAAAAAAAGCCAGCAATCGCTGGCTTTTTTGTTCAATAACCTAGCTAAATTAAGCAAAGTTTTTGTTCACGAAATCCCAGTTAAGGAGCTTCCAGAAAGCCTCTAAATAGTTAGGACGTGAATTACGATAGTCGATGTAATAAGCGTGTTCCCATACATCTACGGTCAATAATGGCGTCACACCATCGTGAGCAACTGGCGTGTCTGCGTCATCTGTGTTCATGATGTCGACTGAACCATCGGACTTCTTAACTAACCAAGTCCAACCAGAACCGAAGTTGCCTGCAGCACTTGCGTTGAATTCTTCTTGGAACTTCTCAAAAGAACCCCATTTCTCGTTAATTGCGTCTGCAATTGCGCCGCTAGGAGCACCGCCACCATTGGGGCTCAGACAATTCCAGTAGAACGTGTGGTTCCATACCTGAGCGGCATTATTGAACAAACCACCTTTCTCAGACTTGATGATGTCTTCAAGCGATTTGCTTTCTAAATCGGTGCCTTTAACTGCATCATTTAGCTTGCTTACGTAAGTCGCATGGTGCTTGCCATAATGGTATTCGAGTGTCTCTTCTGAAATGTGCGGCTCGAGTGCGTTCTTCTCATAAGGAAGAGCGGGAAGTTCAAATGCCATAATCTCTCTCCATAGTTTTTAGTGCAAATAGCGTCTTACACAAAATGAATGTGCAAGCTGTTGTTGTTATTCATACGATATATAGGGGTGACTGGTTCTCTTTTCAAGTATAAGTTTTTATTATTTGTACCGCTGGCTGTAAAGCGCTCAAAGAGAGCAATCGGGGGTTGCATGTGCTAAAATACTTGAGTATTTTTATCAACCATTCCATTCGTTAACAGTGATTTGAGGTGTTATGGAAACCATCGACAAGATTAAACAGCAGATTGAAGAAAACCCAATACTTCTATACATGAAGGGCTCACCTAAATTACCGAGCTGTGGCTTTTCTTCTCAAGCCTCGCAAGCGCTCATGGGCTGCGGTCAAGCGTTCGCTTATGTCGATATCTTACAAAACCCAGATATTCGTGCTGAGTTGCCGAAATACGCAGACTGGCCTACATTCCCGCAACTCTGGGTTGAAGGTGAACTCATCGGTGGTTGTGACATCATCGTTGAAATGTTCCAGAAAGGCGAGCTACAAGAACTGATCACTGAGGTGGCAGCACGTCATCCTCAGCCAGAAAGCGGCGAGTAATAATCGGCGTTAAGGGGTTGATCTTTTATTGTCGATCCCCATATTTATTAGAGCTTTTAATTTAGGCTGCCAAGCGGCAGCCCAACATTAACTAAAGACGGAGAGTATCAATGGCAGTTTTAGTAGGACGTAAAGCACCTGACTTTACCGCAGCAGCGGTAATGGGCTCTGGCGAAATCGTTGAAGATTTTAAATTTTCTGACGCGATCAAAGGCAAGAAAGCCGTCTTGTTCTTCTACCCGCTAGACTTCACATTTGTATGTCCTTCTGAGCTTATCGCATTTGATAAGCGTTTGGACGAGTTCAAGAAGCGCGGCGTTGAAGTAATTGGTGTATCAATCGATTCACAATTCACTCACAGCGCATGGCGCAACACTGCAACTGAAGATGGTGGTATTGGTCAAGTCAAATACCCACTCGTTGCAGACGTTCGTCACAGCATTTGTAAGGCATACGATGTTGAGCATCCAGAAGCAGGCGTTGCATTCCGTGGTTCGTTCTTAATTGACGAAGATGGTGTTGTACGTCACCAAGTCGTTAACGACTTGCCATTAGGTCGTAACATCGACGAAATGTTGCGCATGGTAGATGCTTTGAACTTTAACCAGAAGCACGGCGAAGTTTGCCCTGCAGGTTGGGAAGAAGGTAAAGAAGGCATGAAAGAGAACGCTGAAGGCGTTGCAGCATACCTTTCTAAGAACGCTGATAAGCTATAATAATAGCTCGCAGCGATTCACAAAAAACGCGCCGTTGGGCGCGTTTTTTTATGGCTGTTGATTAGTGAGCGGCCACCCGCCAAGCGCTTTCCATTTATTAACCATCCAGCAAAATAATTCGGCTGTTTTTTCGGTATCATAAAGCGCTGAATGCGCCTGCTTTTGATCAAACTCTATACCCGCCGCTTTGCACGCTTTAATCAGTACAGTTTGTCCTAACGTCAACGCTGCTAAAGATGTGGTATCAAAGCTGACGAAGGGATGAAACGGATTGCGCTTGATATTGGCTCGCTCAGCCGCTCGCATCAGGAAGCTATGATCAAAATTCGAGTTATGCCCAACCAGCACAGAGCGCTGACATCCAGCCGCCTTTTGAGCCTTTCGAATGGGTTTGAATAACGCTTTAAGCACCTCGTCTTCGGGGAGTGCGCCGCGTAGTTCCGAATGAGGATCGATACCATTGAATTCAATTGCTGCTTGTTCAATATTGGCACCCTCAAATGGTTCGACATGAAACTGATGGCTTTCGACTGGCTTGAGCTGCCCATCTTCATCAAAATCCAGTATGACGGCAGCGATCTCTAACAAGGCATCGGTTGACGCATTAAAGCCCGCCGTTTCGACGTCGACGACTACGGGTAAGTAGCCGCGAAAACGTTGCTTCATAAGAGAGTCTTCGGAACCTGACATGAAATTACCTGTATCTGCTAAATTGCTACTGCCCATTATGCCAAAGAGCGGGCGTTTTTGCTTGTGATTTGGTTAAAGGTTATTGCAACACGACCGATATAAAAGACAAGTAATTAAAGGAGGTGCGTGTGCAGGTGAATAATACGGCTCGGCTGTCAGCATTAATTGTGCTGGGTAGCGCTCTAGTCAGTATCAGTCCGTTCGCAAAAGCAAACGCCGTAAGATACTACAGTGCAAATTTAGATAATTCACTTTGGTATATGGCCAATAACACGCAGCTTAACTGTGAGTTAGAACACGTTATTCCTCGTTTTGGCAAAGTACAGTTTCACAGTGAAGCGAGTAAGCAACTCAATCTGACAATGACACTCGATATGCATCAACTGCCTGACGAATATGGTGTCGCAAGCATTGAGTCTGTTCCTCCGCGTTGGCAACCCGGTGCCAATAGCTATGGCATTGGTAGCATGGATTTATATAAGCAGTTCAATGGTGAGCTAGAGAAGAAGGCGGCTTGGACACTCTTGTCAGAGCTTGAAAAAGGACGCTACCCCACGTTTTTATATCAAGATTGGTATAATCAAAGAGATCAGGTGGCCGTGGCAATCTCATCGGTTAATTTCCGCAGCGCCTATGATGCATTTAAAGGTTGCATTAATGCCTTACTACCGTTTTCTTTTGACGATATCGCCTACACGGTACTCAATCATAAGGCGGATAGTGATGAGCTCACAGTGAGCTCACAGCGCAAGTTAAAGCAGATCAGTGACTATTTGAAAGTGGACGCTGATTTAGACCTCGTGCTTATCGACTCATACACCGATGCATTGGGCGCGCGAGAGCCTAATCAGGCGTTGACTGAGCAGCGTGCTAATACGATTAAAGCGTTCTTTGTTGAGCGCGGAATTAATGCTGAGCGTATTGAAACTGTATCTCACGGTGAGGATCGACCTATCGAACACAATGATAATGAGATAGGTCGTCAGAAAAACCGCCGTGTCATTGTTCAATTGAGCAAGCCTTCAGGGGGGGCACTGTAGCTCGCTAATCACTGGTTTTATCTTTAAATTCGCATAAGTCTTCGATGATACAGCTGCCGCACCGTGGTTTGCGTGCAACACAGGTATAGCGGCCGTGTAGGATAAGCCAGTGATGTACATCCACCTTGAACTCTTTAGGTACAACTTTAATCAATTTTTGTTCGACTTCATTGACGTTCTTGCCAGGTGCTAATTTAGTACGGTTGGACACACGGTAAATATGTGTGTCAACGGCAATGGTAGGCCAGCCAAAGGCTGTGTTGAGCACCACGTTAGCTGTCTTGCGTCCAACCCCTGGTAATGCCTCGAGTGCCTCACGGCTTTCAGGAACTTCGCCGTTATACTGCTCTACTAATATCTTGCACGTCTTGTAGGCATTCTCTGCTTTTGAGTTGAACAAACCAATGGTTTTGATGTAATCCTTAATCCCGTCAACACCCAGCGCAAGCATTGTTTCTGCAGTCGGTGCAGCAGGAAATAATTTTCGCGTCGCTTTGTTAACACCCACATCGGTTGCTTGAGCGGACAATAAAACGGCGATCAGTAGTTGAAAAGGGGACTCATACTCTAACTCAGTGGTCGGGTGAGGATTGTTGTCCCGTAAACGGCTTAAAATTTGATAACGTTTATCTTTATTCATATCGATTAACTTTCGGCTGTTACGCGTGCGCGCGTCACTGTTTTTTCACTGGCTTGCAGCTCTTCACGTTTCGCATCAATACGGTTTTTAAGCGCTATAATAAAGCCCATACCAATAAAAGCGCCTGGCGGTAAAATAGCTAACAGTAAGGGATAATCTAGGCTGAACAATTCGATCCGTAATTGTTTGGCCCATTCGCCCAGTAATAACTCAGCCCCATCAAAAAGGGTGCCGTTTCCGAGTATTTCGCGTAGTCCGCCTAATACGACTAACACGGCGGCAAAGCCTAGCCCCATCATAAGACCATCGATAGCAGCATAATTCCATTTGTTTTTAGATGCATAGGCCTCAGCACGACCGATGATAGCGCAGTTCGTTACGATCAGCGGTATAAAAATCCCCAACGTTTGGTACAACTGGTATACATAGGCGTTCATTAGGAGCTGAATAATGGTAACGAAAGTCGCGATGACCATAACAAAAACAGGAATCCGTATTTCTTGCGGAACCCATTGGCGGACCAAGGATACGGTAATATTAGAGCCTATCAGCACAAATAAGGTCGCAAGACCCAGGCCCAATGCGTTGGTCACGGACGCTGTCACTGCGAGCAATGGGCAAAGCCCTAACAGTTGCACGAGGGCGGGGTTGTTCTCCCATAGACCCTGTTTGGTTAGCGTCTTAAATTCACTCATGGCTTTCACCTTCCGAAGCAGAATGACAATTCGGTAATGATGTTTGGAACAGTTGCGTACTGTTTTGCTGCAAATACCACGTTGCGGTTTTTACCGCGCCGACCACAGCGCGTGGTGTTATCGTGGCGCCGGTAAACTGGTCAAACATCCCCCCGTCACGCTGAACCGCCCAACGTTCGTCGTCTTGGCTTTGCAAACGTTTGCCAGCAAATGAGGTTATCCAATCACTCTTTTGTTTTTCAATTTTATCGCCAAGGCCAGGTGTTTCTTGGTGTTGAAGTGTTCTGACACCAAGCACCTCACCGCTGGGTTTAATCGCTACAAGTAAGCGAATTTTGCCCGAGTAACCATTGGGGGCGACCGCCTCAACAGCAAGCGCACTCGGTTCACCTGCTAAATAACCTCGGTATACGGGAACAGGTTGCTGGCTCAGCGTAGGTTCTGAGAGCAGACCACACGAGTGATAAAGATCGTTGTCATGCAGTGTTGGTGGAATAATCTCATTCAATGACGCAAGTGTTTGCGCGCGTTGTTGTTCATCGATAGCTTCCTTGGTCAGCGCTTCTACACCCAGCACCAGACCGGTCGAAACGAGCGCGAATAGACCGAGCAACAAGCCATTCTTCTGCATGCTATTCAGTGTCATGTTTCGCTCCTACATGATGACCGTAAACCGTGGGGCGAGTGTAACGATCGATAATAGGTACGCACAGGTTGGCGAGCAAGACTGCGAACGCCACGGCATCTGGGTAGCCGCCCCAGGTTCTAATTATCCAAACTAATAAACCAATCAGTAGGCCAAACAATAGCCGACCGCGATCGGATGTGGCGGCCGACACGGGATCGGTCGCGATAAAGAAAGCGCCAAGCATGGTGGCACCGCTCAGTGCATGAAATACCGGACCTGGCATCACACTCGGTGCAAAAATATGCGCTAGGAAACTGGGAATGAGCAAACCGGCAAGAAATCCAACCGGGATATGCCAACGAATAACGTGCTGTTGCAACAAAATGGCGCCGCCGAGTAAAAAGCCCAAGTTTAGCCACTGCCAACCAATGCCGGCGAGGCTTGCCATCATTGGCTGTTGATAAGCCTCTGCGAGGATTTGTCCTTGGTCAAGCGCGGTTTTTACACCATCCAGTGGGGTTGCCATGGAGATGCCATCAACAGTAGTGCGTAATTGCTCAACATCGTACCCAGCCGGTGTGTACTCAAAAATAATGGTGTGTAGCGTCTGCCAGAGTCCTAAGTCATAGGGCGCAATTGGAGCTGCTGGTAACCAATGCGTCATTTGCACAGGAAACGAAATAAGTAGCAGTACGTAGCCCGCCATAGCAGGATTAAAGATGTTCTGACCCATACCGCCATAGACTTGCTTGACGACCACAATTGAAAATAGCGTGCCAATCACAATAATCCACCAGGGGGCTAGAGGCGGAATACTGATAGCAAGCAATACTGCAGTGACAAGTGCGGTATTATCGCGCAGTGCCTGACGCGCGCTGCGTTCACGTGCCCAAACACAGATTGACTCAGACAGATAGGCGACACTGACTGCAATTAGAATTTGAAACCAAACACCCCAACCAAAGAAATAAGATTGAATGAGTACCCCAGGAATGAGCGCAAATACCACCCATGCCATCACTTGGTTGGTCTTTTTTTGACTATGACCATGCGGGGCGGCTGCCACTTTAAAACTCATTATTGTTTATCCTCCTGATCGCGCGCTTGCTTCTTCTTTTTCGCGCGAGCAATCGCTGCCGCAACGGCTGCCGACTTATCTTGCGCGGGGCGGGGTTGTGCGGTGGCTTCGTCACTCGCTTCGCTTCCAGCGCTACTGTCAGCGCCTGCTTCGGGTTCACTTGCTGCCTGCTGTGCAGCTTTCTTCGCTTTGGCTCGCTCGATAGCGGCGGCTACTGCCGCTGACTTCTTAGACTTTTCTTCAGGTTGCGAACCTGTCGGTTGTTCAGCAGCAGCGTTGCTACCTTCTTGCGCCGCCTTTTTGGCTTTTGCTCGGGCAATGGCTGCAGCGACCGCCGATGACTTACCGTCGTTGTTCGACTCTTGTTCAGGCGCGTGCTGGGTCTGTTGCTGCTGCATTTGCTTACGCGCCTCTGCCGCTTTGCGGTGACGTTCTAACCGCTCTTCTTTTTCTCGTTCTAGGCGCGCTTGGCGCGCTTCAAAGCGTTGTTTAGCAAGTTCCGCTTTGGCCTGTTCACGTGCTTGATTACGTATCTGCGATTTTGCCTGACGGTAATAATGCACAAGGGGTATTTCACTCGGGCAAACAAAGGCGCACGCACCGCACTCAATACAGTCAAATAGGTTATTATCTTCTAGTGCTGGATAATCTTTGGCTTTTGCTAACCATTGTAATTGTTGCGGTTGAAGACTTGCAGGGCATACCTCTGCACAGGCACCACAACGAATACATGCCATTTCATCGCCCGGTGGTGGCAGTTCCTGGGTACTTGGCACCAGAATACAGTTAGTGGTTTTGATGACGGGCACTGCGGTAATTGGCAATGTAAAGCCCATCATGGGACCGCCCATAATAACTCGCTGTTGATGCTCAGGCTTAAAACCGGCGAACTCGAGTAACGCATCCACGGGCGTTCCTAGTGGTGCCCATACATTACCGGGTTGTTCGATACACTGTCCCGTCAGCGTTACAACACGCTCGATTAACGGTTTATCATCAATGATCGCCTCTTTCACAGCATAGGCAGTTCCAACATTCTGCATAATGACGCCCATCTCAATAGGCAACTGCTTGCTAGGAACTTCATGCCCGGTAAGCAACTGAATCAGCTGCTTCTCACCCCCAGAGGGATATTTAGTCGGCACTACGCGCAGTTCAATATCGGTATATTCGGATATTGCTTGCTGCATGCTGGCGATCGCTTCGGGCTTATTATCCTCGATAGCGAGCAACGTTTTATCGGCGCCTGTGATGTAAGCCAAAATTCGCATGCCAAGCACAATGTCTCTGGCATGCTCACGCATTAAGCGATCGTCGGCACAAATATAGGGTTCGCACTCTACGCCATTAATAATGAGGTAACTGACCGGCTTTTGCTGTGCAAGCTTTTGTGAAGTAGGGAAGCCCGCTCCTCCTAACCCTGCAACCCCGGCTGCCTGAATAATATCTAACAACTCGGCTTTATCACGTTGCTGATAATCGGGCAACGGCTGACGTTCGCGCCACTGATCGTGTCCATCCGGGGTAATCACAATGGCTTGTTCGGGAAGTCCTGAAGCATGTGACATTGGACGTTGTTCAATAGCCTTGACGGTCCCCGATGTCGGTGCGTGGAGCGGCAAGCCTTGATGTAGTGCGGCATCGGTTAAAGGTTGCCCTTTGAGAACGTGATCACCCTCACGGACGGTGCACTGTCCCGATAGGCCGATATGTTGACGTAACGGCAGAATCAGCTCATTGGCATATGGAACTCGGCGCAATGGCTGCTCACTCGCGGGTTGTTTGCGCTCTGGTGGATGGATGCCGCCGGGAAAGCGTGCAATTTGACCTGACTCAACGAACTGCTTGATGTCTTGCATCGTCTTACTCCACCAGTTTGACCGGAATAGTGTCGGCTTTATGGATATTTTGCTTCACGCTATCAAGGTTCCATTGCCAGGTTTCAGGTTTAGCCTCGACTTCGACCATATCAATACAATCGACAGGGCAGGGTTCGACACACAAATCACAGCCGGTACATTCATGCTCAATGACCGTATGCATTTGTTTTGCGGCGCCGAGAATGGCATCAACGGGACACGCTTGGATGCACTTAGTGCAACCAATACACTCATCCTCGCGAATGATGGCTACTTTTTTGACGCTTTCTTCACCATGCGCTGCATCGAGAGGCTTGGCTTCGACGCCCATCAGATCTGCGAGTTTCTTGATTGTGGTTTCACCGCCGGGAGGACACTTATTGATCTCGTCGCCATTGGCAATTGCTTCTGCATAAGGACGACAGCCTGGATAGCCACATTGACCACATTGAGTCTGTGGCAGGATCTCATCGATTTGATCAACGATCGGATCGCTTTCTACCTTAAACTTGATAGCTGCGAAACCAAGAATTAAGCCAAATATCAGCGCGAGCGCACCGATAGCGATTAAACCAACTACAAAACTCATTATTGGGTCACCAATCCGCTAAAGCCCATAAACGCGAGCGACATTAAACCCGCTGTTATCATCGCAATCGCTGAGCCCTTGAACGCTTTCGGAACATCGGCGGCTGCCAAGCGCTCGCGAATGCCAGAAAATAGAATTAAAACGAGTGAAAAACCGACTGCCGCGCCAAAGCCATAGACGATAGACTGCACAAAGTTGTGTTGTTCATTGATATTAAGCAGCGCTACACCAAGAACCGCACAGTTGGTGGTAATGAGTGGCAGAAAAATACCTAGCAAGCGGTACAGCGTAGGACTCGTTTTATGCACCACCATTTCAGTAAATTGCACGACAACGGCAATCACTAAAATAAAACTTAAGGTTTGGAGCGCCATCAACCCTAAGGGCTCAAGCAAGTACTGATTCACCAAGTAGCTACATACCGAGGCGAGAGTTAATACGAATGTGGTTGCAGCTGACATGCCAATTGCAGTATCAAGCTTATTAGACACACCCATAAAAGGGCAAAGTCCTAAGAATTTTACCAGCACAAAATTATTGACCAATACGGTGCCAATGAGCAGCAGTAAGTAGTCTGTCATTCGATGATTCCACCCGTGATTTAAATCAGCGCCTATTATCGGTGTTTTGACGTTGATAAACAACAGACGGAGGTCAATAGAAGTGGCAAGAATGCGATGATTTTGTCATTGATATTTAACGTAACTGACTCGCGACTGTCATTTTGTTAGCGCAATGTAACAAGCAAGCCAATAAACGGGGCATTGTCATGGTCTGGTTAACAGCATTACAAGAAACCGCGTTACGCGTCGATTTAAGCTGGTTCGCTCGCATACATCGTCTAAACCAACGCCGTTGGATTGCCTTTAGTGCTGAGTGCTTCTCCCGTTCCGGTGATGGCTATTGGTATGTACTGGTCGGGCTGCTATTGATGTTGCACAGCACCGACGGACAATCATTTTTTGCCGCCTGTGCCGCCATATTCTTGTTTGAAAGACCGCTGTACTGGTGGTTAAAAAATAAGTTCAAGCGCGCACGTCCGACCGCGCTATTGGTTCAGAAAAAGCTCTTTGTTGCGCAGGATGAATTTAGCTTTCCCTCTGGGCACACTTGTGCGGCGTTTATCTTCGTTACTTGCCTCTCTTATTACTACCCGATGATTGCACTCTGTTTGTTGCCTTGGGCTTGCGAGGTTGGCATTTCACGAGTGGTAGTAGGCGCTCACTATGTGTCTGATGTTTGCGTAGGTGCGCTACTTGGCATCACCTTTGTCGAAACCTTCTTTCTTATCCATTCTGCATTCTAAGGTTAACTATGCGAATTTTGTTCGGTATTCAAGGGACCGGTAATGGTCATTTAAGCCGTTGCCACACACTGTCACGTTGGTTGAACCATTATTCGGTAGATGTCGACTACTTGATTTCGGGGCGGGAACCGAGTCGTTTGTTTGATATGAGTGCGTTCGGTGATTACCAGTGGCGTCAGGGATTGAGTTTTGCGACGCAAAATGGTCGTATCGATTACTTGAATACCTATCGCAATAATTCGTTGCGACAGTTTTGGTCTGATGTAAATAGCGTTGATTTATCGGCCTATGACTTGGTTCTGACAGACTATGAACCGGTGACAGCATGGGCAGCTAAGCGAGCCCGTAAGCCGTGTATCGGTATGGGTCGGCAGTATGCGTTTAAAGAGCCGTCTTTATATTCCAAACTTAATCTGTTTCAGCGTGGATTGATCGATTATTTTGCGCCTGCATCACGCTGGTTAGGTATGCATTGGCAGCCATTAGATAATTGCATTGCGCCTATCGTGCGAGCGCATGGTTCAGAGTCGGGGATAAGCCAGCGCCATGTATTAGTGTATTTGCCATTTGAGAACTTAGAGCATGTGGTTGATGCGCTTATCCCACTAAAATCGTATCAGTTCTCTGTGTTTCACCCGAGCATCAAACAAACTGATAATCTCGATGCGCCCCATATTTTTGGTTTCCCACCGTCACGAGAGGGCTTTAAGCGTCAATTTGAGAGTGCTGAGTATGTACTCGCGAATGCAGGTTTCGAAACATCTTGTGAGGCGTTGCAAGGCTATAAACAGTTCGCTGTAAAACCGTTAAAAGGGCAGTTTGAACAACATTGGAACGCGAAGCTGTTGTCGAGTAATCACTTAGCTCAAGTGATCAATGAGATATCAGACGAAAGTGTGCGTGCGTGGCTAGCCGATCATCAAAGTAAACCGCTTAAATGCCAGTGGCCCAATATGGCAGATAATATTGCACAATGGATAAAACGAGGTGCTAGCAGTGCTGAACAAGAGAGTTTGGCGAAGCTTTGGGCTTAGGATAGCCTTAAAGATTGGCTCCCCAGGTTGGATTCGAACCAACGACACATGGATTAACAGTCCACCGCTCTAACCAACTGAGCTACTGGGGA
>MDTG01049871.1_pt1 | contig 14016 bp, 13 predicted proteins | sample 811421 | NCBI WGS metagenome assembly MDTG01 (sample SAMN05326645, study PRJNA326480) | marine metagenome | isolation source: seawater | place: Pacific Ocean: South East | collected 2011 | reverse complement strand
AGCTTCCCAATAATTTTTTGCATTTTTAACTAAACGAAGTTCTTGATCTAAAGTTAAGGTACCTCTTTCTGCCATTTGGGTGCCTACAAAGAAAACTTTATCATATTCGATTTTAATCTTTTTACTAACAAGATTTCTTAGATAATTTAATTTGTTCATTTCCGCCATTTTATTTTTGAATTCATCAGCATAGATAGTAAATAATTTTAAAGGTTTATTTTTTAAATAAAAAAATGCATTCCCGAAATAAATTATTTTAGATATTAACCAATAAAAATTTTTAGATTTCGGAATTGGGAGAAATACATTATTTGACATGAAATATTCATGAGCTACAAAAGTATAAAAGCCATCATCTATTAAAATAAATTCCGCACTCATAAAAAAACGTCTTAAAGATTGCATAAAAATATTTCTAAAATCAATTATTAAAAAAAGCAAATTTCTCTTCCTTGATTTAAATTTTAATTTAATTATCAAAAATATTTCTGAGAGATACTTCAAAAATTTATTTTTAGGGATCCAAAAAATTGTGTATTTCTTAAAACCTAGTTCTTTCAACGTTAAGAAAATTTGTTGAAGGGCATGAGAATTTCCTTTATGAAGAAACAAAATTAACTTGTATTTATTTATATTTCTTGCTCTTCTAAATTCATTTATGCAAATCAAATGAAGGGGAGATGCTGCAAAAAAGATGTTAAGGTTCTCATTTTTTGATGGCATATTAAGTTTAATATTTAAAGAAATTTTTTAAAAAGCATGATCGCCTGTAATTTGCCCTGTTTTTGTATAACTTAACCAATAACCTATTAATTTAGTTCTTTTTTCTTGAATATAATACCAACTAACAAAGCTTATTTGTTCTAAATCAAATTTATCTTTTAGAATTTCATTTACATTAATTTCGATCCCAGAATCTATTGGAATTTTATGTGAACTTTCAAACTTATTTTCCCCAATGCATAAAAATAACTTTCCCTTAGACTCCACTTTGCAATCTTCATCATGCGAAAATGAAGTTAAAAATATAACTGTTTTATAATCATTGCCAACAATACCATGACCCCAAGTAAATCTTTTAGGAGGAAAATACTCTGTAATTTGTCCAGCAGCAATATCTGTAGAATATTCTGAATTTGACATATTTAATTTATAAATATAATTGGTATTTATTCTCACTGGAATCTTTCCTCGTGTTATGTCGAGAGCTTTAATTTTGTTCCCATTTGTGATTTTAATTTTTTTTAAATTTGATTTGCTTCCCCCACATTTCCAGTTGAATGATTCTTCATAGTTGATTAACGTTTCGTTAAAATTTCCAGAACGCCATTTACCAAAAACATTGCCAATACAATTTGTTGGAAAAAATAACAGTTCAAGATTTAGATCTGAATTTGTAGCAATTGGATTAATTGATGGAATTCTATATTCATTAAAATCTTTTGTGACTGCATCTAAATAATCGTCATTATCTTTTTGATTTTCAAAACTATGTGTTACTTCTAAAAATTGATCTTTTCTAAAAAAATTTCCACATATCATTCTTGGAAAAAAGTCAGAAAATGGTATTTTTACTTCAATAAAACAATTATTATCAATTTGTAATTCATTAAGGTTAAAAATTTCATCTAAAAAAAAGAATTTGTTTGAGAAAGGCTCTTCAAGATTTAAAGCTATATTTTTTGAAACAACTAAATTATTATCCGAATTTAATACTTTAACTTCTATTAAAGTGTTTTTATTTTGCAAACTCCCATTAAATATTGTAAAAAAAGGTGTTATTCCATTTTTCCATTTGCAATTCCAGTTTGTTTCAATGATTTCGCTAGGAATCTTTTTTTCTTCAGGATTTTTTACTCTACCAGCTGTATGAACTCCCGAAAAATTTAAATTAGAACTGTAAAAAGCAGTAACCCCTGGGAAAGTAAAACCAAAATTTTCTGAGCTTATAAATTCAATTATTGCAATTCCTTTAAAATTTGTGTTGGATTCTAAAATTGATTTTATAGAAATTGCATAGTGTTCTTCAGAAATATTAAGTGTAAATAACTTTATTAATTTACCTTTCTCATCATGTATGCGAATATTACAAATAACATTATCAATTCTGTTTTTTATCTTCCAATAATTAAGAAAAACTATATTTACATCATTTATTTTACTTATGAAAAGAGGGAAAACGCATGAAGAACGATTGGTATAATTATTATTTACATCTTTATAGCCATCCTTCATTTTTGGATGAATATTTGAAATAGGATTAATATTATTCAAAACTTTTTAGTTAAATTATATCACTTAAATTTTATCCATTTTATATCCCCTTAAATATAATTGCATCTAATTAAAATTATATTTTTCTCTAAAAGCAAAGTAATTTTCCCTTAATTTCAAAAGTTTATCAAAGTAATGTTCATTAACTAATTTTCTAGTCCTTTCTAGTATTTGAACTTCCCCATCACCCGCTCTACTAATATTTCCTGTAGTATATCTTTTCCAAAAACCCTCAACCACATTGGAAGTCTTTCTAGGCAATTTATTTTTAATTTTTATTTTTTTGTAGGTTTCTTTATTGTATGTTAACCCTAAAAAATCGATTAATTCTAAAAATATATCATCTGTATTTAAAGTTATATTTTCAAAGAAAATTAATTTATAAATTTTTTTATCAAAAAGTTTATCAATTTTCTCACTGACAAACTTAAAACATTTTTCTATTAATATGATACTTTTTTCAGTATTATTGATGTTTATATATTCTTCTTCCCAACCATATGCATACCATGGTAAATCAATAATTTTAGATGATATTTTTGGAGTAAATTCTCTTGGATCATTTCCAATCCTATCTATGTATGAGCTGTAAGTTTCAAGAATAAATAAAGGATCTCTAAATGTATAAATTAACTTGATATTTTCTTGAAAAGTTTCTTCAATTAAGCTGTTATTAAAAGTTGACATATGAACAATAATTGGAATACTCATATTTGGGGCTAATTTTTCTTCTATATATTTATCTTTATAAGCTTTATTTAACATCGCTTTGAGATACTTAATCCATTTTGGGTGCCTCAAAGCAAATTGGAGATCCTTTGGCCTAAGATTAATTTCCCTACCGATAGACATTGTGTAGGTTATTTCATCAAAGATAGTTCTTAATGTGGATGAAGCTGCTTTTTTTTGAATGCTACCAAAGCTGTATAAAATAGGAATATAGTCATAAGATAATTCCCATTTTGATATTTCAGTTGATTTGACTGCTTTCAATAATTCTGCGATTAAAATTTTGCCGCTACCTGAAAATCCATCAATAATTATAGGATTAGATTTATATTTAGAGTTTTTCGAAAAAGAAATTTCCATATTTACTTCCATTTAAAATTAATTATATTATTTAGTGTATAAATAAATTGATAGTTAAACTAAATTAAATGTCTTTGAGTATTTCCCTTACAAAAAGTTTGCAAACATATTCTTCCGAATAAAATTTTTTACATTTTCTAAAGGCATTAGTTGCAAAATCCATTATTAAAGTTTCATTTTTGAAACAAAACTCTAATCCTTTTTTAATCTCATTTGAGCTTTTGGGATTTATCAGATAACCGTTTTGCATATGATCAATAAAATCTAAGGGGCCAGGAATATTTGTAGCTATTATTGGGACTTTGCTTGCGGCGGCTTCTATTATTACAGAGCCAAACCCTTCTCTATAGCTTGGTAAAATAAGGCAATAAGCAAAAGGTAATAATAAATTTGTTTGATTTGTAAATCCCAAATGAAAACAATTTTTTAATTCATATATTTTTTTAAAATCATTTTTATTTAATTCATTTGGTCCTATTAAGAATAAAAAAGAATTTTTATATTTTTTATGATGAGATTTAAAACCACTAATAAGTTCAATTATTCCCTTATCTTTATTTAGTCTTCCTATATAAAAAATAATCTTGGCCTTACCTTTGATGGATTTCTCAATAATATTTTTCAAATTCTTAGATAAATTTAAATTAGATTGGTTAAATATTTTTAATGATTTATTCTTCTTTAAATTAAACTTTTGAATATTAACACCTGAAATTGAACCTTTTCCTATTAAAGTTGTATTTTTAAATGCTAATTCTTGAGCAATAAATTTAGCCTGCGATTTACTATCACAGAAAACCTTGTAACAACTAAAAATAATATATTTATCTATTAATTTAAAAACAAATTTACTAATACCTTGATAAGTCGCCCATCTTTGACCCGTAAAATAATGATAAGTTTTTTTTCTTTGAAATGTTGAAGTTAATGTATTAATCAAACCTGCTTTTGGGGTAAATGAAATACTCAATTCCGGTCTATATTTGATTTTTATTATTAGTAAACTTATAACTGAAATGATGTCCCAAAATGAGGGATTTCTTTTTATTGGAAGATAAACAATTTTTGCTTTCTTAAAATTTAATATATATTTTTTGTCATAAGGAGTTATTATAATTAATCTTACTTGTAACTCAAGTAATTCAATAATTGGTAAAAGATGTTGAAAAATAAATAATGGATTATTTACTATAAAAAAAATTTTCTTCTTATTTTTCATATAATTTTCAGAGTATAAATATCAAGATTAGTTTTCTTTTTAACGAATTAAAAATTTTATTTTCAGGTAAAATTTCTATCAATTTTATAACAATTACCAAAGGAATTTCTATTTTTAATTTTTCAAAAAAACTTTTATTTTTAAATAGGTCGCCAACTCTTATCCTTTTATATAATTTTTTTATTATTATTTTTCTTTCAAAATTTGAATTAATAAGTGAATTTAAATAATTAAGTAAAAAATTTATAGGAGTTAGAGGCAATGTAAGAGATTCATTAACTTTAAAAGGTAATAAAAACAAGAATATTCTTAGATTATTTAAAAATAATGATTTATCAAATATGATGTTAGATGGTTGTAAAATGACAGTTGATATATTTTGAAGACCAGTAAGATTTTTTCTTATAACTACTTCCCCACAAGCTTTTGAAAACTCATATTGATTATATTTAATTTCTGATTTATTCAATGTCATAAGCGGTAAAGAATTTAAGTTGTTTTTCATATAAGGAGCATTGACTGCAATAGTAGAAATATGGATGAATAATAATTTATTTTCTAAGTATGAATCAATTTTAGAAAGTTTCTCCGAAATTGTATAAGGTAATATAAAATTTGATTTAAAAAAAAGATTTTTATTATTATGTGAGCCAATGCAATTGATAACACAGCATATATTATTATTATTAAGAAATTCAATTGATAAAAGCCTATTAATATTAAATTTTAAGTCTAAAAATAATTTATTATTTAGTACTAAATAATTAGTTATTGCCTTCCCTAAATCACCATTGCTGCCAAGGATAATAATATTTTTCATGATTAAGAATTAGATATTGATAGGAATTTTTGAGCTATAGTTTGAATTTTAAATCGGTCATAAGAAAATTCTTGGCAATCTTTAATTCTTTGTGTCCAAAATTTAAAATTATTTTTCTTTTCTAAATAATACTTGTAAATCAATCTCGAAATTTCTTTGGCGGATTGGTTAATTGGTATTATGTCCCCAAAACTTCCAACTATATTAGACGTTTCACCAATGTTTGTTGCAATTGGGAAAGTCCCATATAGCATTGCTTCTGCAATTACATTTGGAAAACTTTCTCCATAATTTGATAAAAGTAATGTGATGTCACATTTTGAAAATAATTCATGTACTGAAACTTGGTCTAGTAAGCCATGTAATATTATGTTTTCATAAATATTGAGCTCTTTTAATTTTTGAATAAGCTTAAAGTTATTCCTGTCAATTTTTTTACCAACAAGATGTACATTAAAATCAAACTTATATTTTTTTCTTAAAATTTTTAAGGATTCAAATAACAATTGGTGATTTTTTTGTTTATGTAATCTGGCTACATAAATAATATTAAAAGATGTATTTTTATTTTTTTTATTATTGATTGAAGCATGCCTTGTAAATCCATTATGTATTAAAAAACATTTCTCTTTATCATAGCCATTTTTTATATGCTGATTCATTGATTCTTTAGAATTGAAGATTATCTTATTTGGAATTCTATTCAATAAACTATTTAGAATTAAGTATGAAAAGTATGAAGCTAATGAATATTGATGGATATCAATAATGGTATTCCTTACATTCCAAATTAATTTAAACTTTTTCCAAAAAAGAAAAATTTTTAAAAAAGAAGCAAATAAATCAGCTATGTATAACCATGAAAATATGGTATCTTTTTTATTCAGACTAAATGCTAATTGAAAAAATGAATATAAATCTTTAATTGATGTTCTAAGTGGGTCAAGAGTAATATATTTAACTTTTATATTCTTTAATCTATCTTTATCATATTTTGTATTAAAAAGTGTAATTATAATATTTTCATATTTCATGTGCGGAATTAATCTTAGAAGAAAAGACTCAGCTCCCCCATAACCTAGGCTTGGAATTATATAAATATTTTTTCTTTTCATAAAATTATTTTAAAGATTTAGATTCAATTTTTATTTATGATTTTCAAGAAAACTTAAAATATCTTTAAAAGTTTTTATTTTGTTAAACTTAGCGAATTTAGTCCAATCTGATAAATCAGACCACTCGCTGATGAAAGCAAAGTCTATTTTAAAATATTTTGACACTTCAAAATCATACTTACTATCACCTATGAAGATTGATTGTTCTTCCCCTTTAAATTTAGAGAAAATTTCTTCTAGTATTTCAATCTTATTTTTTGGACTGCCAAAAATACCATTATTAAATAAGTGATCAATTCTTTTTTCTTTAAATAACCACCTTAATTCGGTTTGGTCTGATCCCGAAACAACTGTAATTTTTGAATTAGGAAAAAATTGTTTTATTTTAAAAACACCTTTTGATATTTCTGCCTTAATTAGTTTTTCTTTTAATATTTTTCCATAATTATCTACTAGTTCTTGATAAAGTTTAATATTTGTATTTTTTAAAATGTTTTTTTGAAAAAATTTAATTTTTTCATATCTTGAAATACCTCCATTTTCTAGATGATGATTTACTAATTTTTGTGCTTGCAAATCTCCAAAATTAATAGCTAATTTATAAAATGCATCTGTTTTTATTTTATTAGAATTTAATATGACACCATCGCAATCAAAAAAAAGATGTGAGTAATTTTTCATATTATAAATTTCTCTTTGAAAGAAGATCCTCTACTTTTTTAACATCTTCAGGAATATCAACGGCAATTGATCCTTTGCGACATTGAAACATCTTTATGGGAGTGTTTAATTCAAAAAACCTAAGAATTTCAATATCTTCAATTTGTTCTAATTTTGACTTCCTACCATAATTAAAAAATGCATTAAGTTCTTGTTTAGAAAATCCATAGATACAAACTTGCTTTTTATATTCTAAGTTTTTATTATTGATAATCTTTTTTTGCGAAGGTATTAAAGCTCTAGATATATATATTAAATCATTATGTTCATTGGTAACTAATTTAGGAATATTGGGGGAATTAAAATTTTCTTCACCGCTCATAATATTAAAACCATTGAAAACATAATCAGGGTTTTCTTGTTTTAAGGTAATGCATTGTTCTATATCTTTAGGATCTAATAATGGCTCGTCACCTTGTATGTTTATAAATAAATCATAGTTTAAGCTTTTTGAGGCTAAAGCAACTCTATCTGTTCCTGTTATTGCATGATTTGTTCTAATACAATTAAAATTATTTTCCAAAACCAGCGCTTCAATCAGATTATTATCAGTAGCTATAAAAATATCCTTTCTTTCTAAAACTTCGCTGGCTAATTCTGCTACCCATATAATCATAGGTTTTCCTAACAACTTGATTAAAGGTTTGCCAGGGAATCTTGTAGATTGATATCTTGCTGGAATAACAATACAGGTATTATTCATGAAGGTTTTTCATAAAAAACTATATAAACTGCCTTTGTTTACATTATAAGCAGTTTCTGTTAGGGAAATTATTTCGGCATTATTTTTACCTCGATTATATAAATCCCAAATATGTTCAACTTGTTTTGATCTTTTGTCACCACTTTTGTAGCCATCAAAACCTGCTAAGTATATCAATTTTGAATTACCGGCATTCAATGTCGCGAGAGCATAAGCCATTACAAGAGGGTAGGGTAAAATACAAAATTGATCATGATACTCAAATGTATTTTCTTTCACTTGCAGACCATAATCGTAGGTTTGGAATTCGATATTATTCCCGGACCATTTTTTAAGCGAAGATAGTGGAGCAATTAGAGGATTAGAAAAATTTTTATAAGTACTTAAATCTGTAAAAATTCGAAGTGGATGACACGCAATTCTATAATTAACAAAATCTTCCTTTATGGTTTCTAGATTATTTAGGACAATCACAATTGGTTTCTTCTTAACAATAAATTTTTCTATATTTTTTTTATGGATATTTATAGAATTCCCTGGGGCAATCAAAAGAACTTCTTTATCTAGAAAAACAGATTTTGGAGACCAGCTCCCAGAAACAAAATCTGAATAATAATTCCGACTTTTTTCTAACTTACTCTTTTCGTAAAGATTACTTTTTTGTTTTGAAAGTTCTTTAATCGAAGCATAAATATCTTCATTTCGATAAGAATTATCATTCAACATATTCTGTATATATGTTGGATGGATTTTATTTTTGCCTGATAAAAAATAAAAAGGGTTAGAACCCCATTTATATTTTTCCTTTAAAACAGCAAAATCATTTTGAATAAGGTCAATTAGAGGAAGAAAGTCAATATTAGGATCATTTATTTGTTTTAGTTCAAATACAAGATCTTCTGTTTTTGTATTTCCAGGGCCTCTCCCCAATCCATTAACCGTACTATCAAGCCATTTTGCTCCTTTATTATGTGCTTCAAGGGTATTTATTAATGCTCTATGCATATTGTCGTGTGCATGTATTCCAATATCTCCCATCCAATTTAATCTTAAGCTTTTGATAATTGAATCTATATGTTCTGTTTTTAAAGTACCAGTACTATCAGCGAAAAATAAAACATTTGGTTTAAAATTTATGAATTCTGATGAAAATTTCTTTATTTCATTAATATTCAATGTCGCAATTTGCATAAGATTAATGCCAATAATATATCCTTGATTTTTAAGCCACTTTCCTGCCCTAATTGCATTTTTTAGATCCTCTAAGGTAGTCGCTATTCTTACTAAAGATACTTTTGAATGAAGAGCTTTAACTGGAAATAGTCTGTTCATTATCTCTGAAAAATTCTCATCACTTTTTATTTCTGAGGAGTTTATCATAACTCCTATTTTTGTTGAATTTTTAAATTTAAGATCGCGTAAATAATCTTCAGTACAATATGCTAAAGGTCCTAAATATTCATTATTCTTAAGTGTTCGAAAACCTATCTCAACAAAATCTATACCTGCAGATGAAACAGCATTTAAATATTTATTTACTAATGAATAATTAAAATCCCATTTGTTGTAGTAACCTCCATCCCTGAGCGTACAGTCTATTAAAATTGGTTCTTCTTTATAACTATCAATCATTTCAGATTTTTTAATTAATAAGTTAATTGTAAATCATTCTTTGTGTTAATTCTTTTTGCTTAACAAGCTCTTCTGGTTCCTCTCCATATACTTCAATACTATAGTAGTCTAGATTATTTTTAATATAGGGCCAAAACCAAGAATCTAATCTGATCTTTTCATTACTATCTGACTTGCCATTATTATCGCTAAGGTGATATGCAAAAATCCACTTATCAAGTTTTTTTAGAAAAGAAATTCGATCAAAATTCAGCGAATTTGATGAAACTTTAAGGTGAGCTACATCAACTAACATTTTTACATTATTTCTTACCCTATTCATTATTTCTGAACACTCTGATTCATCTACCATTAATAAAATATTTTCTTTGAATTCTTCAAAATTATTACTAGACAGGACATTATTTTCTATTAATAGCGTTATGTTTTTTGTCTCTGCAAACTTGGCTAAAATATTAACTCTTTCAATAAATGTATTTTTTGAAATTTCTCTATTATAAGTACTTCTTTTTTTGATTTTTTTTCCTAATTCCTTAACTTGTGGATCTAATAGAAAGCCAGCGTGAAAGCTATAGTATTTACTTTTTAATTTTGAAGCAAGTTCAATTGAATTTAAAGCGTGGTTCATACTTATCTTTGAAATTTCTTCATCTAATGAACCCAAATTAAATACAAATGGATTTCGTGGTGGTGGGAAATAGTTATGCACTTGTAAGTTAAGTGAATTATGCAGTTTTTTTTCAGTTATTATTTTTTCTATTTGGTCAACTTCATATTCACCTCCAGACAGCTCGATATCATAAATCCCTTTTTCCATTAATTTATTAATCGAATTAATACTTTTTTCAGATTTAAAACCACCTGTAGAAATAAAAATCATATAATCCTCGCTGGAACTCCAGCTAATTTTTTATTGGGTTGATCCACTGATTTTAAAACCACAGAACCTGCACCTATAATTGTATTTTTAGCAATTGAAAGCTTTTCTATAATAACGGCGTTAGAACCAACAAAAATATTATCTTTAAGTTTAGATCTTCCGCATATAGTTGATGATGGGGCTAGGTGATTGAAATCTCCCAAAGTTACTTCATGTTCAACGTTTCCATAATTATTTACAATATTAAAATTTCCTAATCTTGCACAAGCACCAATATTTGAAAATTGACCTACAAAATTACCTTTACCGAGACTAGAATTTTTATCTATGTGCGAATTAGGATGAATAATGTTCACAAAACTGCATCCATGTTCTTTCATAGATCTATATGTAGATTCTCTAATATTGTTATCTCCTATAGCAATAAAGAAATCTAATTTTCTTTTTATATATTCATTTACTTTTTCAATTGGATATACATTATATCCTATAATTTTTTCATTTTGATTAGTAAACTTTAAATCTATAATTTTGAAATCCTGCCATAATTTCATCGATTGTGCTGCAGACAAAACAGAACGGCAATGTCCTCCAGCTCCAATAATTACTAGCTTTTTCAAAATGCATCACCTAACGAAATCATATGCCCTTTTTTTAATGCTTTCGTAGTTTTCTTACCTATAAAAAAATCAATATATTTGAAACTTAATCCATTGCCAGGTCTTTTAAGCTCTAAATCTTTTTTAAAGATAACTTGATTTATTGTCAAATCATTTGCGAGATGGAGACTTTTTCTTGAAGTGTTGCGCATATCAATTTCTTCTTTTTGCAATTTTTTAAGAGTTGTACCTAACATTTTTTCTACTCTTCTTATTTGATTTACAAATATTTGAAATTCCTCTGGATTTGAGGAAGCTCTTTGATCTGGTCCATTTAGTAATTTATTAGTAGTAAAATGTTTTTCAATAATCTTGGCACCTAATGTAACTGCCGATATCGCAGCCAAAGATCCATTACTATGGTCTGAAAAACCTACTGGCACATTAAAAAGATTAGATAAACTTCTAATAACATTAAGATTCAAACTTTCATCGCTGCAAGGATAATTTGAAATGCAATGTAAGAAAGCTATATTATTAGAATTATAAATCTCATAAACCGTTTGCATTTCCGATAAAGTTGACATTCCTGTAGAGATGATACAGGGTTTCGAGGTTGAGGAAATATATTGGTGAAGTGGTATATCTACAATATCTGCAGATGCTGTTTTAAAGTATTTTATATTTAAACTTTCATTTAGGAATTTAGCACTTTCTACATCGTAAGGGGTTGATAAAAACATAATGTTATTAGCCTTACAAAAAGAATCTAATATAATATGATCATCAAAAGATAATTCAAGTTTTTTAAGCATTTCATAGTGACTTTCTTCTATATTATTTTTATCAATTTGATATTTAACTTTAGGAGTATTTATAGAGGCTAATTTATCAGCAGAAAAAGTTTGAAATTTAACTGCATCTGCGCCTGCATTCTTAGCAGCTATAATCATCTTTTTTGCTAAATCCAAATCACCATTATGATTAACGCCAATTTCAGCTATAATAAATACTTTTTTAAAATTTAAATTATTGCTTTTCATAATAAAAAAATTTTTGTAAATATTATCCTACATCAAAGACTCCAACCATCATCAATAACTATATTCTGACCATTTATATAGTGAGAATTTTTTGATAGAAGAAATAATATTGTTCCGTTAATATCTTCAGCATTAAGTATCCCTTTTGAATTGCAGGATTTATTATAATTTTTTAGGAATTTTTCAGGTTGATTAGAATAAATCCCTCCAGGACTGATGCAGTTTATTCTAAGATTTTTATTTTTGTAGTATTTAGATAAATATTTAGTTATCGAAATTATCCCAGATTTAATTGCTGAATACTCTATGGGACTGCACATTGATGTCCCTTCATAATGTTCAAACTTAGGCGCAGAAATTCCCTGTATAGATGAAAAGTGTATTAGGTTACCATTACCTTGACGCAAAAAATATTTAATAATTTTTTGTGAAAATATAATAGCTAAGCCTAGTTGATTTTGAATATCTTCCATTAAGTAATGCTCCTTTAAATCCTCAAATTTTGAACCCCACCCTTTTGATTTTGGATATGCAGCGTGAATAGCACAATCAATTTTACCAAATCTTTTATGTGCTTTTTCAATGCAAGATTCTATGGTCCCTTTAATAAGAATATCTGAATTGAGAAATAAAAAACTTTCATTATTAATCTTTGATTTTAAATTTTCCATCTTCTCTTTATTATTGTCAATTAAAACTAATTTGTAGTTTTCATTTTTTAGTCCAAAGACTAAGGATTCTCCAATTAGTCCACAGGCGCCAGTAATTAATACAACCTTATTAGTCATTGAATTTATCCTCCAACAACATTTCAGCAATTCTGAAATCAAATTCATTATCTATATCTATCGCTCTTTCCTTTGGAACTAATATACCTTTAACATTTCCATTCCATATTGAATTATTATTTAAAATAAACTCTGGATTAAGAACATATGCAACAGTTGTAAGATCATAAACCTGAGGCGCATCTTGCCTTCTAGATATTTTGTTTTTGCTTTTTAAAACCAAATCAATACAATGATTCTCATTTACTCTTACCATATTAAACCAAGGGTTTCTCGATGCTTCAGTCATTGTAATTATTACATCCCTTTGAGATTCTATGGCGTTTAAACATTTAAGAACATCATTCTTTGATCTAAGTGGAGCTGTCGCAGGTAGACTTAAGAATTTTGTAAAACTTCCATATCTTTCATAGGTCCAATTTATTGCATGTTCCCAAGCTTTCCACTCTGGACTATTATCTTGAGAAAGATCTGAGGGTCTTTTTATTATTATTGCGCCATTTGATTGAGATATATTTGCAATTTCTTCACAATCTGTAGATACAAAACATTTATCGATTTCATTAATTGTTTTAGCCATCTTTATCGAATAAGTTATTAAAGGCTTGTTTAATAAGTTTTTTATATTTTTACCTGGTAATCCTTTAGATCCCCCTCTTGCAAAGATGTAGCAAAAAGTTTTCAATGTCTAAATTGTATATTTTTTATAATTTATCTCTATTACTTTTACTTATCAATTTCAAGGTATCTAATGCATCATCTATTGTCACAATAGGATTAGAATTATTTTCTATACAATTTAGAAAATCATTCATTTGATTGACGTACATATCATTATAATTTTCATCTACTTTTATTTTTATTGTTTCTTTTGAATTGTTTTTTTTAATTGTTATTAGATTATTATTAAAATCCAAATTTATGAATCCTAAAGTTCCATAAATTTTACAGTATCTTTCATTACTATCGCTACAAAAATCTAAGTGAATATTTACTAAAAAATTATTATTGTTAATAGCTATTATTTTTGCAATATCTTCTACATTAATATCAAGATGCTTTGAATTGATCACGATTGATTTCATATTTTTAAAAGGCCCAAACAGCCAATTTGCATAATTAATTTCATGACTT
>MDTG01040522.1_pt1 | contig 14016 bp, 12 predicted proteins | sample 811421 | NCBI WGS metagenome assembly MDTG01 (sample SAMN05326645, study PRJNA326480) | marine metagenome | isolation source: seawater | place: Pacific Ocean: South East | collected 2011 | reverse complement strand
TCTATTTCAAAATTATCTAATGCTTTTTTCATAGAATGAATAGCTAATGATCTGCTTTTCCCCCAAGTACATAATTTTGAAATCATAGGATCGTAATAAATAGATATTTCTCCACCTTCGTATACACCAGTATCATTCCTTATAATTTCATTTTCTGTTTGAATTTCATGTGGTGGTTTGTATTTACTCAGTCTCCCAGTAGAAGGTAAAAAACTTTTAAAAGGATCTTCTGCATAAATTCTACTTTCAACAGCATGGCCATTACATTTCACTTCAGATTGTAATAAATCTAACTTTTTTCCAGAAGAAATTTCAATCATTTTTTCTACAAGATCTACATTATAAACTAATTCTGTTACCGGGTGTTCGACTTGTAATCTTGTATTCATTTCTAAAAAATAAAAGTTTTGATTTTCATCAACAATGAACTCAACTGTTCCAGCAGAATGATAATTAACTTCTTTAGCTAAAGAAATTGCCTGAGCACCCATTAACATTCTAGTTTCATTGTTAATAAAAGGACTAGGGGCTTCTTCAATAACCTTTTGATTTCTTCTTTGAATAGAACATTCTCTTTCTCCAAAAAAAACATAATTTCCAAACTTATCTCCTAAAATCTGTATCTCGATATGATGAGGATTTGTTATATATTTTTCTAAAAAAAGTCTTGAATCGTTAAAACTTTTTTTTGCCTCATTAGTTGCAATTAAAAATGACTCTTCAATTTCAGAAAAATCATTTATTATTCTCATCCCTTTTCCACCTCCACCAGCGGAAGCTTTGATCATTAAAGGAAACCCTATCTCTTTAGCAATTCTTTTTGCCTCTTTTGAGTTTTTTATCTGACCGGCGTAACCTGGGACAGTAGAAACGTTGGCATTGATAGCAATTTTTTTTGACTCAATTTTATCTCCCATCTTTCGTATAGCACTAGAAGGAGGCCCAATAAATGTAATCTTATTTTTTTCTAAAATTTCTGAGAAGTCTGCGTTTTCAGATAAAAAGCCATATCCAGGATGAACAGCATCTGCTTTTGATAAATTAATAGCTTCCAATATTTTATCAAATGAAAGGTAAGAATTTTTAGACTCTGATGCTCCTATATGAATAGCTTCATCAGCTAATCGAACATGTCTTGAATTTTTATCAGCATCAGAAAATACTGAAACTGTAGAGATACCCATTTTTTTCGCAGTTTTTATTATTCTACAGGCTATTTCACCTCTGTTGGCTATAAGTATTTTTTTAACCATTTATTACCTCTAATTATTTCGAGTAATTATAATATTTGACCAGATTTTTAAAATATTACTAACAAAATAAATACCATACAAAAAAAAAAACTACCATCCATAATCATTCAAAATTGAATTTAAAAATTAAAATAAATGAGGATAAGTTCTCCTTATGCACTCATAATCAAGCTTCAATAGTGAATTATAATTACATGGATCAAAATCTTCTGTAGCACTTACAACTTCTCTATCAAAAAACCAACTCAATCTTCCAGCATCAAGACAGCCTCTTTCAAATTTGTTTTCTCCAAAATATTTGATTAAATTAATTAGGAAAAACTCATCTGCTTTTTTATCCTGAATACTTCTATCCTTAAATCTTTTCCTAAAAATAATTTTACTAGCTCCTTTTGCATTTTCTCTTCTAATTATAAGTTGAAAGTTAGTTCCAGGAACTTTTGATGGAAAGCCTCTATATTTTTTCAATTTTTATCTCTACAAAGGTATATTATCATGTTTTTTATCAGGATTTAATACTATTTTATTTTTGAGCGTTTTAAATGCTCTTGTTATTCTTCTTCTAGTATTCCTAGGCATAATTACTTCATCAATAAAGCCTTTTTCTGCAGCTACAAAAGGATTAGCAAATCTTTTTTCATAATTTGATGCTAATTCATTTACTTTTTCTGTATCGTTGTTTTCTGATTTATATAAAATTTCTACAGCTGCTTTAGATCCCATAACTGCAATTTCAGCTGTGGGCCATGCATAATTAAAATCACCCCTTAGATGCTTTGAAGACATAACATCATATGCTCCTCCATAAGCTTTTCTAGTAATAACGGTTACCTTTGGAACTGTAGCTTCACCATAAGCAAACAAAAGTTTAGCTCCATGCTTTATAATTCCACCATATTCTTGGGACAACCCAGGCAAGAAGCCAGGAACATCCACAAAAGTTAAAATAGGAATATTGAATGCATCACAAAATCTTACAAACCTTGCTGCTTTCCTAGAACTATCAATATCTAAACACCCAGCCAAAATCATAGGTTGATTTGCAACAACTCCTACAGTATTTCCATCAAGCCTTATAAAACCAATAATAATATTTGGAGCAAATTTTTCTTGAATTTCAAAAAAGTATTCCTCATCTGAAACTTTGAGAATTAATTCCTTCATATCATATGGAGTATTTGGATTTTCTGGAATCAATGTATCAAGACTTTCTTCAGCTCTCTCAAGCTCATCAAAAGTTTCGAATTTTGGTGGCTTTTCCTTATTATTAAGTGGTAAAAAATTAAAGAAGTCTCTTACTTTTTGAAGTGCTTCAATATCATTTTCAAATGCTAAATCAGCAATAGAAGATTTTGTTGTGTGAGTTTTTGCTCCTCCCAATTCTTCAGAAGTAACAACTTCATTAGTCACAGCTTTAACTACATCAGGACCAGTCACGAACATATAACTACTATCTTTAACCATAAAAATGAAGTCTGTCATTGCAGGAGAATATACAGCACCACCTGCACATGGTCCCATAATTAAACTAATCTGTGGAATAACACCTGATGCGAGTATATTCCTTTGAAAAACTTCAGCATAACCGGCAAGTGAAGCTACACCTTCTTGAATTCGTGCACCACCACTGTCATTAATACCAATAACTGGAGCTCCATTTTTGACAGCCATATCCATTATTTTGCATATTTTTTGAGCATGAGTTTCAGATAAAGATCCCCCTAAAACTGTAAAATCCTGACTAAAAACATATACAAGCCTATTGTTAATAGTACCCCAACCAGTGACAACCCCATCACCAGGAAATTTTTTATCTTCCATTCCAAAATCTGTACATCTATGAGAAACAAACATACCAAATTCTTCGAATGAATTTTTATCAAGTAATACCTCAATTCTTTCTCTAGCGGTGAGTTTTCCTTTAGAATGTTGACTATTAATTCTTTTTTCACCACCGCCTAATCTCGCTTCAGCCCTACGTTTTTCTAATTTTTTTAAAATATCTTCCATCTATAAGTATTCCAATACTATTCATTTAGAAATTTAAAATTGCTTCATTTAATATTTTTTACTATAAAATTTTTAGTACATATTAAACTAAAAGTAAATTACTCAATAAACTTTAATGCTCTTAAAACAAAATATAATGATTGTTATAAAAAATGATATTAAAAGAAGAAATAACCTTAAAAAAAGATATAAAGATTGTCTGGGAGGCTCTAAATAATGTTGAAATACTAAAAGAATGCATCCCAGGTTGTGAAGAAATTAATGGTAATATTCAAACAGGACTTGAAACCACAGTTAAACAAAAAATAGGTCCAATGTCAGTAAAATTTAGAGGCAATATAATCATTAAAGATGTTGTAAGTTGCAAAAGCTATACCATTGAAGGAAAAGGAAAAGGAGGAAGTGCAGGTTTCGCTAGTGGTATAGCAAATGTTCAACTAAAAAGTAATAACACCAATGAGACAACAATATTTTACTTAGTCGAAGCAAAAATTGGTGGAAAAATTGCTCAATTAGGAAATAGAATAATCGGAGGTTTTGCAAAAAAGATGGCAAAAAGTTTCTTCCAAGAATTTAAAAGGAAATTAGAAGAAAATTAGATTAAGTCGCAATTTGTAAAAATATTTTGCGTATCATCAAATTCTTCTAAGCTTTCAATAATTTTTCTTAATTTGATTACTTCTTCTTCATTTAAACTTATTACATCTTTTGGTTTCCAAATCAGCTTGCCACTGTAAGGCTCTCCAAAATGATTGTTAAGACTATTTATTGTGGAATGTAATTTTTCAGGTTTACAAAAAATTACAAAATCTTCTTCATTTTTCAAAACATCTTCTGCATCACACTCAATTGCAATTTCAAAAAAATGATCAAAATTTGTTTTTTTTGACTCAAATATTACTTGACCTAACCTTTCGAACATGAATGAAACTGATCCTGTTTCACCAAGATTACCTCCATTTTTAGTAAATATAGATCGAATATTTGAAGCTGTTCTATTTTTATTATCTGTCAAAGTTTCTACAATAAAAGCTACTCCAAATGGAGCAAAACCTTCATATCTTATTTCTTCATATTCATTTAAATCGTCAGCTATACTTTTTTTAATAGCTCTATCAATTAAATCTTTTGGTACTGAATTATTTTTTGCTTCTTTTACTGCTAAACGTAATCTAGGATTTTTATCTGGATCAGGGTCTCCCAATTTTGCAGCAACAGTTATTTCTTTTGAAAATTTCGAAAAAAGTTTAGCCCTTACAGCATCTTGTCTACCTTTTCTATGCTGAATATTTGCCCATTTTGAATGACCTGCCATCATTATCTCCAAAGTTAATCAATAAAATTTTTTTTTCCGATTGTTCCACCTTCAATTATTGGAAAAGTTTCTTTAATTAATCCAGAACTATTTGTTTCAAAAAAGACACCACAAATTGAAGCAATTCCTTTAGCGGGTTGAAATCTATTTTTATTCATCCCAGTTACAAACCTTGAAATAGGTTCTTCTTTTTCCATTCCTATAACGCTGTTATAATCTCCACACATTCCTGCATCACTCTGATAACCAGATCCTAATGGTAACATTTTAAGATCAGATGTAGGAACATGAGTGTGAGTTCCAACAGACATTGAAACTTTACCATCACACCATAAACCTAATGCCATTTTTTCAGAAGTGGCTTCTGCGTGAATATCTAAAAATATGGCATCAACACCTACTCCTAAGATATATTTTTTTAAAATTTTTTCTAAAATCAAAAATGGATCAGAAAAACTTTTTTTCATAAAAACTGTTCCTAAAACCTGCAATACCAAAATTGTTTCACCAGTAAGCGTCGTAAATATATTCATTCCCCTTCCTGGAGCAGAATTTGCAAAATTTAAAGGTCTAATAATTCTTTTTTCTTTTTCAATGAAACCAATCATTTCTTTCTGGTCAAAAGCATGATCACCTAATGTTATGCAATCCGCCCCTGCTTCAAAAATGTCATTGGCATGATTAATAGACAATCCTACACCTGAGGTTGCATTCTCAGCATTTACTATGCAAAAATCTATCTTCATTTCTTTTTTTAAAAAAGATAAATTATTTTTAATCGCTTCTCTTCCACTTCTTCCAACAATATCTCCTAAAAATAAAACTCTCATAATTTTCTTTTCTAAAAATTTCTACTTAAATATTAATACACCTTTTTCAGAAATTAATCCATCTAGCTTTTGATCATATTTATTTATTGGAAGTTTTATAAAAGATTTCTGTTTTGAGAAAGCTAAACCTAAAAAAATAACTTTTTTTTTCTTTTTTATTGAACATAATGTTCTGTCATAATAACCTCCTCCGTAGCCAAGTCTACTACCACTATCGTCAAAACTTAATAAAGGACATATTATAATATCTGGAGAAACTTTTTTTCCATTTTTTGGGATTGGAATATTAAATTTAGAAAGAACTAATTCGGTCTCTTTTGAATATGATCTAAAGAACATGTCATTATTATTGTTTATTACAGGTAAACTAATATCATGACCTTTTTCAATTAATGCATTAATAAGTTCATTTGTCCTAACTTCTGACCTTATAGAAACGTAAAGAGCAATTTTTTTTTTTTTTACAAATTTAATAAGATTCAAAAGAATTTTGGATGAAAAATATTCACCATTTTCATTAAATTCTTTAAAACGAATTTTCTTAAATTTTTCTCTTAATATATTTTTTTTATCACTAAGAAGCAAAAAAAACCCTCTATTTAATTTTATAAATGTGTAGGACCAGTATTTCCGTAAAGTAAAAATTCCTCGAAAGCCTGTTTTAACAGGTGGGCACCAGGTGCTTAGAACCACAATTCAGAGCAGAGCCAGTTCCCGTTCAAGAACTTAAGGCCAACTGGATATGTCCTTTTACAAGAAAACTAGAACCTACAAATATACTATAGCAATAATAAAATTAAATAAAAGTACATAATAAAAATTAATTAAGTCGATCTAAATGCTTGCATTTAATTTTTTACAGTTGTAATCAAATTTATATTAAATAAGCCGATGTAGCTCAGTTGGTTAGAGCGCCTGATTGTGGATCAGGAGGTCCCCCGTTCAAGTCGGGGCATCGGTACCATGTAAAATAAAAATATTTTAAACTTTATAAGGTACAAAATGCCAAAAATTAATGGTAATGAAATTCGTCCAAATAATGTTCTTGAACATAATGGACACTTGTGGACTGTAATAAAAGTATCTCATGTAAAACCAGGAAAAGGAGGCGCATTTGCACAAGTAGAACTTAAAAATATTAGATCAGGCAGTAAGCTCAATGAAAGATTCAGATCAGCAGATAAAGTTGAAAAAGTAAGATTAGAACAAAAAAAACAACAATTTCTATATAACTCTGGTGAAGATTATTATTTTATGGATTGTGAAAGTTATGAACAATTTATAGTACCAGAAAAAATTTTATCTGAAAAAAAGGTATTTTTAGAAGAAGGTATCGTCTTAGAAATTGAATACTTTGAAAATGAAGTTCTAAATGTCGTTTTTCCTGAAAAAGTTAAATGTAAAGTTATTGAAACAGAACCAGTTGTAAAAGGACAAACAGCGTCAAACAGTTATAAACCAGCTGTATTATCAAATAACCTTAAGATTCAAGTACCACCTTTTATTTCAATTAATGAAGAAATAATTGTTTCTTCAGAAACTATGGAATATATTGAAAGATCTTCTTAAAAAAATGAGACAAACTAATCCAAATATAAATGTTATGATGAAAGCGGCAAGAAAGGCTTCAAGGAAACTTTTAAGAGATTTTGGTGAAGTAGAAAATCTTCAAGTTTCATCTAAATCTGTTGGTGATTTTGTAACAAAAGCAGACATAAAATCCGAAAACATAATTAAAAATGAACTACTTGAATCAAGGCCAAATTATGGTTGGGTTGGAGAAGAAAGTGATGAGATAATTGGAAAAGACAATACCAGGAGATGGATTGTGGATCCGTTGGATGGAACTACAAATTTTATTCATGGGATTCCACATTGGTCAATTTCGATAGGTTTAGAATATAAAAGAGAAATAGTTAGCAGTGTTATATATGATCCAATACGAGATGAAATGTTTTATGCTCAAAAAGGAGAAGGTGCCTGGATTAATGACAAAAGGTTGAGAGTTTCTGATAGAACTAATTTTTCTGACATGCTATTCGCTACTGGAATTCCATATGCAAACAGCTCCTACCTAGAAAATTCATTGCAAGAAATGGAAAGCATTCTTCCATTATGCGCTGGAATAAGAAGAAATGGATCAGCAGCGTTAGATCTTGCTTATGTTGCTGCAGGTCGTTTTGATGGTTATTGGGAAAGAGGATTAAAAATTTGGGATATTGCCGCTGGGGTTCTTATTCTTAAAGAAGCAGGCGGTTTAATAGAAGATATTAAAGAAAATGGTAATTTCATAGAAAGTGGGGATATCATATGTAGTAATAATAAATGCTTTGTAAAGTTTTCAAGTATTATTAGAGGCAATATTTAGATTTTTAAAAACTTCAACTATAGATTTACCTGAGAAAAGCAATTTATCTGAAAAATTAAGATTTAAATACGCTATAGCCTTATCTTTATATTGAGTTGTAACTTTACCAACAATTTTTTTTTCGAAATAAATGCTATTACCTTCAATAAATTCATCATCAATTATACTTATTATTACAAAACCCTTTCTTAAATTAGCTTTATGTTTCATTCTAGCTGTAACCTCTTGACCTACGTAACATCCTTTTTTGAAATCAACTCCGTTTAACCTCTCAAAACCAGCTTCTAAAATATAAGTTTCATTAAAAATTAATTCACTTTCAATTTCAGGAATACAGTGCTCAACTCTTAATTTCTTATTTTTCTGATGATCAAAAACTAAATTGTTAGAAACTTGATGTGAAAAAAAATAACCTCTCTTATGTAAAGAATAATGTCTTGGGTCATCAAAAAAATTTGTAAATTCATTTGCACTTAAAAATACATTGCAAGGAATTTTTCTAATATCAATCTTTGCTCTAAGTTTATAAAAATTTATTTTTTCAATTAGATTTTCACTATAATTTTTGTGTATATCTAAATAAAAATTTTGATTTTTATTAAAAATAAAGAAATCAAATAAAAATTTTCCTTGAGGACTTAATAAAGCAGAATATTTCAAATTGTTAGAGTTGAACAAAATATCTTGCGTAATCAGATTCTGTAAAAAACTCGAACATTCCTCTCCCTTAACTTCTAAAACGTCTCTAGTTAAATCCAAAAAGACAGTATCATCAAAATTAACTTCTTTCATTGAAAAGACTTTCTAATTTAAGTATCGTATGATTGTGATATAGCCAAATCCCTATAAAATCCTTTTTTATTAAATAACTCTTGATGAGTTCCTTGTTCAATTATTTTTCCAGAATTAATAACATATATCTTATCAACATTCACAACTGAAGAAATTTTATGAGCAATGGTAATCGCAGTTTTTTTAAAAGATAATCTATCTAAAGCACTTTGAACAAAGATCTCTGATTTTCCATCTAAGGCTGAAGTTGGTTCATCCATCAAAAGAATAAAAGCATTTTTTAACATTGCTCTGGCAATGAGAATTCTCTGCTTCTGCCCTCCTGACAAATTAGTCCCTCTTGGTCCAACCTTGGTATCAATACCTTCTGGCAAATCAGATAAAAATTCATTTATCATAGCATCTTCCAATACTTTATCTATATTTTCTTTAGAAGCATTTCTATCTCCTACTAAAATATTTTCCTTGATAGTATCATCAAATAAAATACTTTCTTGACTAACTACAGCAAACAAATTTCTTAATTCATTTATTTCAAATTTATTAATATTTCTATCATTTATAAGTATGTTTCCTGATTTAGGTTCAATCAGTCTTAAAAGTAAATTTAAAATTGTTGTTTTCCCTGCTCCAGACGCTCCTACAAACGCTACTTTTTGACCGTATTTAATATCAAATGATAAATCATTAATTACTTTACGATTTGCATAAGAAAAATTTACATTTTTAAAAGATAAATTAATTTTATTTGAAATTTTAGATGCTGATATCAATCTAGCTTTATCAACATTCTTAATTTGTGGTGAAACTTTGAAAAGATTATATATTTTTTCTATACTTGCCAAAGCAACTTGAAAATTCCCAGAAACACTACTTAATCTTCTCAAAGGTTCAAAAGTTAAAGCCATAGCAGTAAAAAAACTCATAAACTCTCCAACTGTTTTTTTACCTTCGATAATTTCTCTACCTCCAAAAATCATTACCCCTAAAAAACCAAATGCTGCAATAAAATCAATTATAGCTGGCATGCCAGATAATCCAGCTTCTAATTTAAACTTTATATTTCTAATATATTCGAAAAGTTTATTAATTTTTTTTGTTTCATCATTTTGAATATTATTAATTTTAATTTCTTTAATTCCATGAAATAATTCATCTAATTTGACTGTTATCTTAGCTTCAACTTCTCTACTTTTGAGCGCAACTTTTCTAATCCATTTTTGTAAAATCAAAATTGGTAGAATTAATATAGGTGCACCCACAAAAGCTATAATTGTCCACTTCCAATCTATCCAACAAGCAACCACAAGCAATGAAATTAATGAAATACCGTCCCTTCCTAGAGTCATTAAAATAGTAGAACACAAATCTGTAATCTTTTGCGAATCTACTCTTACTCTTTCTATAAGAATACCTGGAGAGTTATTCCCAAAAAATGAAATATCCATTCCTAAGAGATGTTTAGTTAAATCAGATTGCAAGAATTTATTAATTTTTTGTACTACAAAAGAAGTAATTAAACCTTGAACAAAACCGCTGAAAGCTCTTAGAGAAAAAATTCCAAAAATTAAAAGACCAACAAAAACAATATTTTGAGTGGAATTTGATAGGAATACGTCATCAAAAAGAATTTTTACCGAGTAGGACAACAAACCTACCATACTTCCTTCTATTGCCATGAAAACTGTTGCAATAAAAATTAAAAAAAAATATTTTTTAAAATATTTTATCCAAAACCACTTTACTAACAAAAGTGTTAGTTTTGAGTCTTTATTTTTTTTCATAAATATAAACTTTTTCTTTCAAATTTATCTTGGAATAGTTAACCAAGGTGATGTTTTTCTAAATTTAAGATAATCTTTAGTAAAAGAATCTGGATCGTACACATTTTTTAACCAATCTTTGAAACATATAAAGTTTTTTTCTTGATCTTTTCTAAATCTCATAAACATAAAATCTAAAATTCCAGCGTGCCATCCACCAATATGAAGATATTTAAGAGAAAGTTGTTTTTGAGCAACCTCTATTGATGAATTTAATATAAATATGTGATATAGGACAGAACCAAAACCTGCCCTATCAGCTCCAGATTTGCAATGCATTAAAAAAGGATTTTTAATGCTTTTGAAAATTTTTTCTAACTCTAAGATAGTTTCTACTGAAGGCAGTTTAGTGGCGAAAAGAGGAAAGTTAATCAATTTTATTGAAAGATTTTTACATGCTTCTTCTTCAAGAAAATATGCTCCCTGGTTTGTAACACCTCTGAAGTTGATAATAGTTCTTATTCCTCTTCTATACCAATTTTCTATCCTCTTCGGCGAAGGCTGGTTAGCCCTATAAACTCCTTTAACAACTTCATAATCATTATGGTAAAGCTTTCTAAGAAGTTCATGGTCAATCCAAAATGAATGACGCTTCGCTGACCTTCTTTTCTTTACAGAAGATATACCATCCTCAAAGCTTTCTCTCCATTGTTTATCAAATTTCTCAAATTTATTTTTTAATAATTTCAAAGACTTTCCAATCTTATTTACAGTAACTAATAATCACATATCCCCTATTCTTCTATAAGCAACATAGATTTTTTCTAAATCTATTTCTAACTTTTCTATTCTATCTTTTGTGTCTTCAACAACATTTTTTGGTGCCTTTTTAACAAAATTGCTATTTTGCATTTTTTTTTGTAGTAAATTTAATTCTAGTTCATGTTTTGATATGATGTTCTTTAGTCTAATAATTTCTTCTTTCAAATTTAAGAAACCAGAAATATTAAGAAAAAACTCATAACCTTCAATTGTGAAAGTAAGACATCCCTCTGTTGGGTGTAGAACTTTTTTAATTTCTTCAATTCTTCCAAGCTTTTTTATTATTAAGTCATATGACTCAAATACATTAATGAACTGATCATTAGTACATAAATAATCAAGCTTTAAAAAATTTTTTGGGGGAATATTGAATTCTGTTCTTAAAGATCTTATTTGTTCAATTAATGAAATCATCCAGTTTATTTCATTATTAAAATTTTGTTGATTATTATTTTTAAGATTATAAGAAGGCCAATCTTCGTGAACTAAAAGATTATTTCTGCTTTTACTATTGTTCCAAATTTTTTCAGTAATGAATGGCATTATAGGATGTAATAAAATCAAAGATTGATCTAATACCCATGAAATTGTATTTTTTGTTTCTTTTTCTATCTCAGTATTCTCACCATTTAAATAAGGTTTTACAAACTCTATGTACCAATCACAAAACCTCTTCCAAACATGTTGAAATGCAAAATTAGCAGCATCATTAAATTTATAATTTGATAAAGATTTATCAAAATCATTTTTAAAAGAAATAGTTTCACTTATAATCCATTTATTAAATGAAAATTTAACGTTATCTATAGAGAAATCTTCTTCCAAATAGCAATTATTTATTTTGGCGAAACGAGCAGCATTCCATAGTTTAGTTCCAAAGTTTCTATATCCTGAGATTCTTTCTTCAGATAATTTTATATCTCTACCAGTGACTGCTAAAGCTGTTAATGTAAATCTAACTGCATCAGCACCATATTTGTCAATAAGTATCAAAGGATCTAAAACATTCCCTTTTGATTTAGACATTTTCTTTCCTTTTTCATCTCTGACTAAGGCATGAACATAAACTTCTTTAAATGGAACATCCTTAACTAAAGATAATTGCATCATCATCATTCTTGCAACCCAAAAAAAGATAATGTCAAAACCAGTAACCAAAACTGAAGTTGGATAATACCTTTTAAAATCTTTTTCGTTTTTTTCCCAGCCCAAAGTTCCTATTGGCCAAAGCCCAGAAGAAAACCAAGTATCTAATACATCAGGGTCTCTAAATATTTTTTTTCCTTTCGATAGAATTAACGCTTTCTGTTCATTTTCTGCACAAAAAATATTTCCTTTTTCATCATACCAAACAGGGATTCTGTGTCCCCACCAAAGTTGTCTTGATATACACCATGGTTGTATCTCCTCTAACCACCTAAAATATACTTTTTCATCTTGTTTAGGAGTAATTTTTGTTTTTCCACTTTTGACAGCTTCAATTGCAGGTTGAACAATTTTTTTGGTATCTACAAACCATTGAAAAGTAAGATAGGGTTCAATTGGAACACCTGATCGATCACCATGAGGAACCATATGCGTATCTTCAGAAATCTTTTCTAGCCAATCAAATTCTTTTGAAAGTTGAACTAATTTTTTTCTGGCATCAAATCTATCGAGAGATTCCAATTCTTTTATCTCTTTTTTTGGAGAACAATTTAAATTAAAATCTATGTTATCTTTAATAGAAATCTTCGCTTTTGTACTTAAAACATTTATACTTCTCAAATTATGCCTTTTTGAAACCTCCCAATCATTAAAGTCGTGAGAAGGAGTGATTTTCACAACACCTGACCCTTTTAAAGGATCCGCATGATGATCCCCAATGATGGGTATTCTTCTATTGACCATAGGAACAAAAACTTCTTTTCCAACTAAGTCTGAATATCTTTTATCCTCTGGGTTCACTGCTAAAGCTACATCCCCTAGTAAAGTTTCGGGTCTAGTTGTAGCAACAACTAAATAGTTTCTTTTTTCAAATGAAGAGTTTTCTTTATTTGTAATATGTTTATAATATAAACCATCGCAGAATTTATATTTAAAAAAATATAATTTTCCTTTTACCTCAATTTGCTCAACTTCTAAATCCGAAATTGCAGTTTCAAAATGAGGATCCCAATTTACCATTCTTTTATCTCTATAAATTAAACCTTGATTATACATTTTGACAAAAACTTTTATGACAACATTTTGGAAATCACTGTCCATGGTAAATTTGTTTCTTTCCCAATCACACGAAGCTCCTAATCTTTTTAATTGCTCAATGATTCTAGACCCTGATTTTTCTTTCCATTCCCAAACTTTTTCTAGAAATTTCTCTCTACCTAATTTTCTTCTTTCAGGTAAGTTATTATTTGACAACTCTCTTTCAACAACCATTTGGGTTGCTATTCCAGCATGATCTTGGCCGGGTTGCCATAGTGTATCAAATCCCCGCATTCTATGCCATCTGGTTAAAATATCTTGTAGTGTATTATTAAAAGCATGCCCCATATGTAAACTACCTGTAACATTAGGAGGTGGAATAATTATTGAAAAAGATCCTTTATTAGCTTTTGCATTTTTTCCAGCACCAAATGCATTAGCCTTTTCCCAAATTTTCAAAATTTGTTTCTCACTTAAAATAGGATCAAATTTTTTTTCCATTCTGAAAGAGTTCCTTCAAAAAAACGATATTAAATGTTTATACTATTTTCATTTAGTGATATGCAGTATTATTAATAATTTAAAACAGATAAATAAAGTACTTTTTTATAATAAAAATTAATTATAGAAATATCGACAAAAAAATGAAAAAATTTGGTATCAGTCAATCAATTAAAAG
>MDTG01033165.1_pt1 | contig 14016 bp, 16 predicted proteins | sample 811421 | NCBI WGS metagenome assembly MDTG01 (sample SAMN05326645, study PRJNA326480) | marine metagenome | isolation source: seawater | place: Pacific Ocean: South East | collected 2011 | reverse complement strand
GTTTTTACCCATAGCTGTTTAGGCTCATCAATATATGAACTGAACTGTTTTCTTGGCCACTCAAATTCTTCCTTCTGTTGATAATCAACATCGCAAAGATTTTGGTCCAACTGTCTCTCCTGAAAGGTTGTTGCTTGGGCCGGGTCCATCAAATGCAGATCCTGCAGTTTTGAAAGCACTCTCCCAACCACCCATAGGTCATTTAGATCCTTTTTATGTGGATTTGATGAGTGAGGTTCAAGAATTACTTAGATATGCCTGGCAAACAAGCAATCGCTTAACTCTTCCAATGAGTGGAACGGGAAGCGCAGCGATGGAGGCAACACTAGCTAATGTTGTTGAACCAGGAGATAAGGTTCTTGTGGCGATAAAAGGATATTTTGGACATCGACTTGCAGACATGGCAGGGAGATATAAAGCAAATGTTCAAACCATTCAAAAAGATTGGGGTAATGCCTTTTCTCTTGAAGAAATTGAATCGGCCTTAAAAAAACATAACCCTGCAGTCTTGGCCATTGTTCATGCTGAGACTTCAACAGGTGTTTGCCAACCAATGGATGGAATTGGTGAATTATGCAGAAAATACGATTGTTTACTTCTAGTGGACACTGTCACTTCTTTGGGAGGAGTCCCTCTTTATTTGGATGAATGGAAAATCGATCTTGCCTACAGCTGTAGTCAAAAAGGATTAAGTTGCCCCCCTGGACTAGGTCCTTTTTCTATGAATGAGAGAGCTGAAAATAAGATGAGTAATAGAAAAGACAAGGTTCCAAACTGGTATCTAGATGTTTCCTTATTAAATAAATATTGGGGAAGTGATCGTGTTTATCATCATACAGCTCCTGTAAATATGAATTTTGGAATTCGAGAAGCACTTAGATTGTTAGCAGAGGAAGGTTTAGAAGTTTCATGGGATAGACATAGAAAAAATGCCAAATCACTTTGGAATTCATTAGAAAACATTGGGTTGGAATTACAAGTGAAAGAAGAGCTGCGTTTGCCAACTTTAACGACTGTAAAAATACCTGAGGGAGTTGATGGCAAAGCATTTACTAAGCATTTATTAAATGATTTTGGTGTTGAAATAGGGGGTGGACTTGGTGATTTGGCTGGAAAAGTATGGAGAATCGGATTAATGGGGTATAACTCAACAGCTACTAACGTAGAAAAAATTATAAATATTTTCGAAACTGAATTACCTAAGTTTAAATAATAACTCTATTTAGCACTTAACCTTTTGTTCTTGAACCAATCTACGATTATTTTTCTTGATTCTTTTTCCATAACTCCTCCTTCTATCAACATTTTGTGATGAGCACTTTTATGTTCGGCTAAATTTATGGTTCCACCTAGTGCACCTCTCTTAGGGTCTTTGGATCCATAGATGATTTTTCCCATCCGTGCCTGTATTAAGGCACCAGCACACATTGGGCATGGTTCTAGATTTACTATCAAAGTGCAGCCGTTAAATCTCCAATCATTGTTTATCCAGGAAGCTTGTCTAAGCGCAACTAGTTCAGCATGACCTAAGGGATCTTTTAAAGTCTCTCTTGTATTACCTCCATACCCGATACATCTACCTTTGTTATCGAGTATTAATGCGGCGATAGGAACCTCTCCCTTCTCACCTATGAGTAATGCTTTGTGTAATAATCTTTTCATCCAATTACATTTTTCTTGCTGATTTAGTGAGATTGGTTTTGACAAATTTTTAGGTGTTTGGAGAATTATCAAATAAAATAATTAATTAGAGATTAATTATTTTTTTTTGGTTTGAACTAGATCATCCAATACTACAAATAGAGACTTATTTTCTTTGGAACCTTTTGCTTCACCTCACAATTTAGATAGACAATTGCATTCTTTGCTTGCAGAAGTTTCTAGTGATCTTTGTAATTGGTTTGCCGAATCAGGCAGTCAAGCTCCTTTACCAGATTTATTTGAGTTGCCCGATGTCCCTCCAGGTGAAAAAGGTGTTCCCAATAAAGTTTTGTTGAAAGAACTTAAATTATTAATGAAGGGTGCGTATAGACCATCTCACCCAGGAGCACTTGCACATTTAGATCCACCTCCTTTATCTGCCTCAATTGCAGGAGAACTAATTTGTGCGGGTTTGAATAATAACCTACTAGCCGAAGAATTATCACCCAGTTTGACATCGTTAGAGAGAAAGCTGTGCAAGTGGTTTTGTGGAAAATTCGGTCTTGGTGACTTGTCAGGAGGTGTTTCAGCAAGCGGTGGAAGTTTAAGTAATTTAATGGCCTTAGTAATGGCAAGAAATATTGCTGGTCTTGAAAGTGATCCAAGTGCCGTTTTTATTGCAAGCGATGACTGTCACGTTTCCCTATTAAAAGCAGCTCGGATTATGGGCCTGAAGCAAGAATCCTTTCAAAAGGTTCCTACTGATAAAAATGGTGGATTAAGTATTTCTTGTTTAGCTTCTGTTTATAAAAAAATAAAAGCTGAGGGTAAGAAATGTTTTGCCGTTGTCGCTACAGCTGGAACAACTGTTAGAGGAGCAATTGATCCCATTTCTGAAATTGCTAAATTTTGCCAGAAGGAGAATATTTGGCTTCACGTTGATGGAGCAATAGGTGGAATTTATAATCTCTCTCCAATAACTTCAGAATTTATAAAAGATTTAGGTTCTGCTGATTCAATAACTGTTAATCCACAGAAATTATTGGGAATTTCAAAAACATCTTCTTTACTATTGGTTGCTAATAAAAGTCATCTTGCCTCTACTTTTGCAACTGGTTTACCCTATGCTGAGCCTCTTATTGGAGATGAATTACATGGTGGAGAAATTGGTATTCAAGGGACAAGATCTGCAGAGTCTTTGAAATTGTGGATTGGTTTAAGACAATTAGGTGAAGAGGGGATTGAAAAAATTCTTTTGGATTCAATTAAACGAAGAAGTTATTTAGAATCAAAAATTGATTCATCTAAATTTGAAATAATATCAGGTCCACTTCATCTTTTAGCTTTTACTCCGATCAACTATAATTATTCGCGAGCTTTGGATTGGTCTTTAGAAACAAGAAAACGTTTATTAGCTAGCAACTTTATGCTTTCAAGACCTATGTATAGAGATAGATACTATTTAAAAGCTGTTATGGGAAACCCTAATACTACATTTGATGATTTGAAAAATTTATCTAATCTGATTAATAATTCAATTATTAACTAAATGGATAATAATTATTTTAATAAAAAAAATATATTAGCTTTAATAACAGCTTTTATATCAATTTTGGTTGGGCTTGTCTATTTAGCATTGGTTTTTATCTTAGATCTTAGAGGCCCTATGATTCCTCCCCCCTCGGAGGCCTTGATCTCGGTGGTAACTTTTTGAATTTTTTTTCGACTAAGGGATCAATAACTCGTTTATAAGCTCTTTTAATGAAACTTTTAAAATACTCATCTCTTTTGTTTAAATTGTAGTGATACTCAACAACTTCTTGTATCCCACCATCTCCCCAATTTTGGTCTTGTTGGAAATAAGTTATAAAACTTGCCCCAGCAATTCTGGTGAGCCAAGATGCACTGATACCTTGAATAACTTTACTAACAATTAATGTTGGTAATGAAAGACTTAATGTTGAACTTATTAGGGAAACTCCACCTTTTACCAAACCTAGTGTGGCAAGAGTTTTTCCAACTGAAAGGGCTAAATTTTTAGCTCTTTCCTTGGTAACTTCTACTCCATAGATTTTTGAGATTTCTATTACCATTTGTGCATTTACAGCAGCTGCAGCTATCATATCTATAACAGGTAAGGGGGTTAGTACCAGTGCTCCACTACTAAGCCAGCCATATTTATCAATACATTTTTTAGCTGAATTACTTCTTTGTTTGATTAATAATCTCTTCCCCTCTTTCCCAAGACTATTGCATTGAAGTAGAATGTTATCTGCAATTAATTCTTCACCATCTTCATGTAATATGTTTGCTAATCTTCTAATTAAACTATTAACCTCAGGATCTGGTTGAAATGGTTTTTTGCCTGGGATAGCAATTGTTTGAGGTGAAGCAGATGTACAAATAATATCTTCTGGATCTATAAAATCATTACATCGAGAGTTGAGGATTTCAATTAATCTTTTCTCTTCATTCTCTCCTCTTAAATCTATTTTGTTAAGTACAATTAAAAGTCTTTTCCCTAAATTAGATAAGTTCCTAATCATTCTTGTTTCGGCAGAACGTAAGTCTCCTTCTATTACAACCAGCATTAAATCAGCTTTACGAGCTTGTATTAAGGCTCTATTTTCTCTAGTTCTTCCTTCCTCTCCAGCTTCTAGTATCCCAGGGGTATCTATAATTCTTATCGCTCTAGTCAGGCCTTTAAGTTTAAGCCTGAAAGATTGATTGAATTTTGTTGAGCCCATTTCAGGACTGACTTTACCGACTATTTTATTTAACAAAGCTCTTATAAGTGAAGTTTTTCCACTTGATCCAATTCCAAAGACAACTAATACGATATCTCCTCTTTCTAATTCCTGGGCAACTCTCTTCTTTTCTTCTTTTAAAGCCTTTACCTTCACTTGGTCATTAATAAGTGTAATTAAATTTTCAATACTCTCTAGTGATTTTCCTGCAGCTTGTTTCTTGCTTTTTATTGAGATATCTAATGACTCTCGCTCACTTTTAATTTTAAATATGGAATTAAGTTTATTTTGCAACCATCCAATCTTTTTATAATATGATAAGCCACCTATCAGTATGATTGTAATTATAAGTGCAGGTATATTTATTAATCTAATTATTGCTCCAATAAAACCAACAAATATTAAACTAACCAGAATAATCAATATATAAATTACTATTTTTTTTGAATTATATGTTTTCATAGATTAAAGATCACATGTTATTTGTTTTTCGAAATCACTGTTGACTTTCTTCCTTTTGGAAATTGATCAATTATAAAACATACTAGGGCAATATTTATTGATACATCAGCTAAGTTGAAAATAGGAAAATTGATAGGTACTATTTCAAGAAAATCTAGTACATATCCTCTTAAAAGTCTATCTGTACCATTGCCTAGCGTACCTCCTAAAAGGTAAACAATTCCTAATGAGTTCCAATAAGATCTTGAAGGAAACTTTATTAAAATTGCAATCAATAGCAATGAAACAAAAACACTTGTAAAAGTTAGAAGCATGGTAGAATTGCTAAAAAGACTAAATGCAGCACCTTTGTTTTTAACAAGTAAGAAGTTTAATAAATTAGGGATAATAATTTTAGAACTATTAAATCCTAATATGCTCAAAACTAAAAACTTACTAATTTGATCTATTAATAAAATATATAAAGAATAAACTATCATTTTCATACTTCTATTCTTTAATGAAATCATTTTATCAACAATAGAGGCTTAAGGAATATTGAAATTAGACTTATTGAAAAGCATAGTAAGAGTTGAGTTGGAAAAGTTAAAAATGTATTTATCAAAATCAGATCAGCTAAACTATCTCTCCAGTTCCATATCAGTTTACCAATAATGAGGTATAAAATACCAATGGTATGAAGAATACATAATGATAATGTTGTATAAATTGAATAATTGATTAAGTTAGCATTAGATGTCCTTTTTGATAAATAACCACATGTCCATGCTGCAGGAATAAAGCCTAATAAATATCCAAATTCATGAGTTAAAATGTAACCAACACTACCTCCTCCATGAAATACTGGTAAATAGAATAAACCTATTATCAGATAGGAAATTGCACATGTTATTCCGATTTGAGGTCCGCAAAGAAGAGAGGTTATGAAAAGACCGTGTATTTGCCAGGTGCTGTTTAGTGGAATAATTGAAAGAGACAAATCTAGTTGAGGTAAAATTATTGATGATGGGATCATTGCGCAAATTATGATTAACATGACTCCAGTGATTGCTTTTAGTCCGCTATTCAATATGTGCAATGAATTTAATTATTAGATCTTATTAGTATTATTTACAAATTGATTGAGATGTCAATAAGATCATCTAATAGTCTTTAAATCTTCTTAAATCATTATCATAATGAAATTTTCAATTGGTAAAAAAGTTTCTTTGCAGGTCCCTATGCCTTATTTGAAAACTGTGGATTCCGTATCAATGTTAAGACCTCCAGATCTTGTTTCTCTTGATGAGGTAGGAGTGATTATTGGTATTAGACCAAAGGACTTATTAGAAGTGAAATTTAGACGAGGAAATTTTTTGATTCCAGCTGAAAGACTTAAACTTGTCCTTAAAGATGATGAGGTTTAATCAATTACTCCAGTTGTTTTTGATTTCCTGAATAATTTCTTTGTTGCTACAAACACTTAGTGAGGGATCCTTCAAATATTTATTTGCAGCATCTCTGATCTCTTTACTACTTACGCTTTTAAGTCTGATTAAAGTTTCTTTGTCATGAGAATTTGTTAGCCCAATCCCTAAGATATGAGCCTTGTGTTCTGCTTTTTGACTAATACTCTGAAATGAATGAGCCATTTGACCTCCATATTTTATTTTCAAAAGTTCTAATTCTTCGTCAGATATTTCTGTTTCGATAACACTTTGCCAACATTCTTTTAGTAAATTAAGAGTGAGGATTGCCTTCTCTTCAGTTGTTGAAGCGTGCATAATGAATGGAGTTTTATACTCTCTAATAGGATGATAAATTCCTGCTTCATAAACTACACCATATTTCTCTCTAAGGACCTTGAATAATAAACTTGACATTCCATATCCGAAATAACATGATATCAATCTAAGTATGATATCGTCCTCATTATTGTAAATAACTGTTGCCTTACCTAGAAGGAGAACTACTTGTTGTGTATTAAGTATTCTTGAGCAAATACTTGCTTTTTGTTTAATTAAAACCTCTGAATCTTTGCTATGACTTGTTATTATATTTTTATTTTTGTTGTTTTTCTTGATTTCTCTAAATGCAATTGAATCCTCAATGTAATTTTCTATATTATTTGGGTAATTACCTGCTATAACTAGGGTTTTTCCTCTATATTTTAATGAATCTGCTAAAGAACATATGTGATCTTTATGTATACTTTTTATATGATTGATTGATCCAAGGGGATCATGCCCATATGGTCCATCTGCATATATCATTTTTCTCCAACCATCAAATGCTTGTTGGTAGGTACTTTGCTTTTGCCTTTCTATCGCTTTAATAGTCAGATCTTTTTCTAATTCAATTTGATCTATTTCTAAAGAAGGTTTCGTAATCATCCATCCAATTAATTGAAGCAAATTATAAGCGTCGCTTTCGATACATTTAAGACTTATTAACATGCCATCTTCATAAGTATCGCAGTTTAAAATAGCTCCAGCACTTTCTACAATCTCTGCAAAGTGATTATTATCGTAGGGGCCACATCCTCTAAGGATTGTTGAACAAAAGATTTGATGAAGACCCTTTTTATCAATTGGATCAGCTCGGCTTCCATCCTCTATCCATAGCTTAGCTGCCATTATATTTTTTGTATTAAATTTGTCTAGAATGATTTTCATCTTAAATTCTCTGGCTCAGCGATAAACGTAAATGAATTTTCCGGATTAAATAATGGGAAAATTTGCTTATTTAGACGTTCCGATGTCCAATATGATATTTCTTTTATTGATTGATGTATCGATTCATGACGCCCCCAAAGTGCCTGATTTCCAATGGTTGAGGCAATTTGATTACTTAACTCTAGCCCAAAATATATATTGTTTATTACCAGTTTCTTTGCACGGTCTAAATCTTTAATAGCGAATATATTTTTAATTGAGTCATTAAGAATTTCATTGATTTCGACTTCAGCAATTTTAAGATTCTCTGTTGAGCAACATACGTCTAGAATTATTAGTCCACCCTCTTCCAGGATTTGTAAATCTATCTCTATTGACTCAATAATTCTTTTCTCTTCTCTTAATTTTCTTACTATAAGGCTGCTTCTACCTTCGCAAAGCATTGTGGCAGCTAATTCTGCTCCTAAAATTATTAGACTTTCACTTGCAGGTGGAAGTTTCCAGGCTTTTAATATTCTTCCACCTTCTAGTCTGGGGATAATTTCTCTTTTATAACCTTTATTAAAGGTAATATGGCTCTCTATATATTTCTTTTCTGATACGGTTTTTAATTGATTAAGTTTACTATTGTTAATTATCGAATGAATTTCGTCTGGTAATATTCCTGCTATACATAAAGTACAATTTTTGCCTACGTAATTGTTCCTGTGGAATAGCTCCATCTGATTTGGCTTAATATTTTTAATAGATTTCTTTTCACCCAATATTGGCCTTGAATATCTATGAGGCCCATAACATTCTTTTAATAATTTCATATAAATTATTTCATCTGGTTGATCAATACTTTGTGAGATTTCTTCTAAAACCACTTCTTTTTCTAAATCAAAGGCATCTATTTCAATTTCAGGAAATAATAATAGTTCTAATAAAAGATTCAGAGCTTCTTCTATGTTCTCTGGCGGTACAAGAACATAATAATGAACATCATCTAAGCCAGTTGCTGCATTACTACTTCCCCCAAGAGATTCAATCTTTATATCGAATTCACCTTCTTTAAGGTTTTTACTACCTTTGAAAATCATATGTTCTAAGAAATGTGCCATGCCTTCTTCATTGTTCTTTTCATAATTACTTCCTCCTCTGCACCAAAAATCAATACATGTCAGCGTTGAGTCCTCCATATCAGCCAATACACATGTGGCTCCATTAGGCAATAACCAATGATTGACTTTCATCCTAAATGTCGTAATGGAGGAAAATTTTTTCTATTATCTGAATATAGACTATATAGATTTATTTTTTGATTGCTAACGCTTTTGATCTCTTGAATTGCAGCAATATAATTTATGACTCTGATGTTTTATTTATCTATATTGGAAGTGAAATCATATTAATTTTCTTAATAAGATCTTTTTTTATGATATTTGAAATATTAATCCAACCGAATGCTTATTCCCGATGCTTTTCATGAAAAATTTATTTTATACATCTTTTGAGTCTAAATAATTATATAATCATTGATGTCTATAAATAAACAGTTTTTATCAACCTCTTGAAGACCCTTAGCTCGAGTTGTTAGTTTTGAAGTCAGTTTTTTACACTAAAAGTAAATTGCACCCTCTTTTGCTTGAGGCTATCGAACTTATAAAAAAAAGAATTAATTCCTTGTCCAATGTCAAATCTCTAAGTGTTGATCCAAAATCAACCGAGATTTACAAGAATCTAAATAAGGAAGAACTATTTATTGTAAACAAGTTTTATCAGGCAAAAGGGTTTAGAAAAATACATTTGGAAGTTGCAAAGCTAGGCAACTCATTCCAAATACTCCACTGTGTGTTTTTCCCGGACCCATGCTACGAGCTCCCGATATTTGGCGTTGATTTGGTTTTTAGTTCAAATAATATTTCTGCTGCCATTGTTGATTTGTCACCAGTAGGGGAACATATGCATCATCTCCTTATCAACAAAATGGAAATATTGCATGTCCCAAAATTTAAAGAACCTAGAATTCTTCCCAATTGGGGTCATATCTTCTCTCCATATGTACTTTTTGTTCGTCCAGTTGATCCATTTGAAGAAAAGTCATTTTTAACTCTTATAGATCAATACTTATCAATATTAATATCTTTAGTAGGAATTGTAAGATCCGAAGATAATAATTCATTTAATACTATTAGTAGATTTGAATATCAAAAACGATATTGTTCAAATCAAAAGCAAAATGAAAAAACAAGAGTTATTTTATCGAAATATTTTGGATCAAGTTGGACTGAAGAATATATTGATAATATCCTTTTCTCATGTTAAATATGTTAAAAAAAAATTGGTTCAGATCTAGATCCATTGCGTATCTTACACCTGTGTTTTTGTTACTGTCATATGGATGTAATAATAATAGTTTAGTTGATTACGAACTTGCTAATAATAATCAAATAGTGGAAGAGATTGAGTCCGTAGCTGCATTAGGCCAGCTTAATCCTCTTGGCGAAGTAAGAAAATTAGCAGCTCCTAATAGTGGTAAAGGTGGAACACCAAGATTGTCTGAATTATTTGTAAAAGAGGGTGATACAATTGTCCGAGGACAAGTCTTGGCTGTTTTCGATAATCGCCCTAAGCTTGAAGCTAACTTAGTATTTGAACAAGCTAATTTAGATATATTAATCAATCAAATAAGAATTCAAAAAAGGGAAATCAAAAGATTTCAACTTCTTGTTGACAGAGGAGCAGAGGCAGTTATTGTTTTAGATAAGATGAAGGATGATTTACTGATTTTAAATGCCAAGAAATTAAAGCTAAAATCAGCTATAAATGCAATTAATTTTGATTTAGAGCAAACACAATTAAAAAGTCCAATTGATGGAATTGTTCTCAAAATCTTTGCTCGTGAGGGAGAACGACCAAGTTCTTCTGGTGTTCTTAACGTTGGGGCTAACCAATTAATGGAAGCACTTATAGAAGTTTATGAATCTGATATTGATAGAGTAAAAATAGGTCAGATTGTTGAATTAACTAGTGAAAATGGAGGATTTAGTGGCTCATTAAAAGGTCAAGTAAATTTGATCAGCCCACAAGTTAGACAAAGGAGAGTCCTGTCAACCGATCCAACTGGTGATGCTGATTCAAGGGTCGTCGAGGTGAGAGTAAGACTCGATAAAGGATCCGTCCAAAAGGTTTCTAAATTAACAGGAATGAAAGTAATTGCTCGTTTTCAGCCGTAGTGAAAAAGAATAATTTTTTTGAAAAAAGAAAAATCCCACTCGCATGGCTTTTACTAACAAGACAGCCTTTGAGGATATTAGTTGCAATTGCTGGGATATCTTTTGCTGGAATATTGATGTTTATGCAATTAGGCTTTAGAGATGGTTTGTTTGACGCGAGCGTTACGGTTCACAAGTTGTTTGATGCTGATCTTGTATTAATTAGTCCTCGTTCTAAAAGTTCAATAAGTATGAGCGGTTTCCCTCGAAGAAGATTAGTTCAATCAATGGCACATCAAGATGTTGTTGGAACAACTGCAGTTAATTGGAATTTCCTACTTTGGCGAAACCCTGAGAATTTATCAACAAGAGCTATTCTTGCCTTGGGCTTTGAACCAAATACACCCTTGTTAATTGATCCTGACTTTGAGAAGAAGGCTGAAACTCTTAAAAATAAAGGGAGAGTTTTGTTTGATGATTTGTCCAGAGAGGAGTTTGGTCCTGTTTCTGATTGGTTTCGATCTGGTCGTTTGGTAGAGACTGAAGTCGCTGGTAAAAGAGTAAGAGTATCTGGGATAGTAAGTTTAGGACCTTCTTTTGGTGCAGATGGAAATTTAATAACTAGTAGAGAAACATTTTTAGAATTGTTACCTGGTAATCCTAAAGGCAGTATAGAAATTGGCTTGGTAAGGTTAAAGAAAGGATCTGATATTGAAAAAGTTGCTCGTTCTTTAAATTCAAATTTACCTAGCGATGTTAAGGTAATGTCTTTAGATTCTTTTATTAATTTTGAGAAGAATTATTGGAAAAGTAGCACATCAATTGGATTTATTTTTACGTTAGGCGCTGCGATGGGATTTATTGTTGGATGTGTAATTGTTTATCAGATACTATATAGCGACGTTAGTGATCACTTGCCAGAATATGCGACTTTAATGGCTATGGGCTATAACTTAAGAAGTCTTTTAGGAGTTGTAGCTAGAGAGGGTTTTATCTTATCAATAATTGGATATATCCCTGCTTATATTTCAGGTCAGTTATTGTATTCATATGTCAGATCTTCAACAAGATTGCCCCTTGAAATGAGTTTTAGTAGAGCATCACTTATATTTTTCTTAATACTTTTCATGTGTATGGGCTCTGCCTTTGCAGCGATGAAAAGATTAGCTGATGCAGATCCTGCAGAGATTTTCTAATGAATTAACTGGTTCTTTAAATAAATTATTTTATGAATATATCTAATAAGAATACTTTAGAAATTGTCTCATTAAATCATTGGTATGGCCAAGGAGAAATGAGAAGACAAGTACTTCAATCAATTTCAATGCAAATTTCACCTGGTGAGGTTGTTTTACTCACTGGTCCTTCCGGTTGTGGAAAAACCACTCTATTAACTTTGATCGGAGCACTTCGTAAGGTTCAAGATGGAGGTATTCAAGTATTTGGGAAACAGCTTTATGGAGCTAGTAGGAAAACTAGGCAAAATCTTAGAAAAAAAATTGGAATGATTTTTCAGGGGCATAATCTATTGAGATGCCTTACTGCAGAACAAAATGTTCAAATGGGGGCTGATCTATTAAATGGATTTTCTTATAATGCTAGAAGGGCCCAATCTAGAGAATGGCTCAGAGCTGTTGGTTTAGAAGATCACTTATCCAAGCTCCCTCACGATTTGTCAGGTGGGCAAAAACAGCGTGTTGCGATTGCTCGAGCTTTAGCTGCAAGACCTAAATTGTTGTTAGCAGATGAACCAACTTCCGCCTTGGACAGCTCAACAGGTAGAGAGATTGTTGATTTACTAAAAAAACTTGCTTCAGAACAATCCTGTTCAGTGTTGATGGTTACTCATGATCCGAGAATATTAGATGTAGCAGATCGTCTCTTGCAAATGGAAGATGGCCAATTATTGCCCACTGTTTAGTAAATTAGAAAGATATAAAAATTTTGTACGAATTAAGCATGTCTAAAAGACGAAATCTTAAGAAAGAAAAGCAAGAAAGAAACCGTGCTTATGCCAGGAAATTCAAAAAGCGTAAGCTTCGTAATGATGGCAGAGGAGAAGGAGCAGGTAATGGTGTGACTGGAACTGCAAATAACGGTGGAGCAGCCGATTAATAATATTTATATTCAAATCAAAAAATATTTTTTAATTACTTACGATTTAAAGTGCTTGAACAAGAACTTTTAAATTTATTTTTTAACTTACCATGTTTGTAAGTGTTGTCATACCAACTTACAATAGACTTCCGATACTATTAAAGTGTCTGGATTCCTTAGAAAATCAAATTTTAATAAGTGCAATAGATGATTACGAAATAGTAATTGTTGATGATGGCTCAACTGATGGGACTACTGATTGGCTAGAAAGTAATATGGATTCTTTTCCTCATTTAAGGCTTTTTGAACAATCTCATGGTGGCCCTGCTTTGGGCAGAAATCTTGGAGTAGAAAAATCAAATGGCGATATAATTGTTTTTATTGATAGCGATCTTGTTGTTGATAAGTATTTTTTAGTAAATCATGTTAGATCTTTAATTAAATCATGGGAAAGATATGGGAATAGAAAATGTTTTACTTATGGTTCTGTAATTAATACATCTAATTTTGAAAACCCTAAATCTGAAACTTTTAAATTTCAAGATTTGTCTTGGGCTTACTTTGCTACGGGAAATGTTGCAATTGATAAAAAAGTTTTAGAAGAATCGGGGCTTTTTGATAAATCTTTTCGTCTTTATGGATGGGAAGATTTGGAATTAGGAGAAAGGCTTAGGAATATGGGAGTTAAGCTTATCAAATGCCCAAAAGCTATTGGATATCATTGGCATCCAGCATTGAATTTAGATCAAATTCCTCATTTGATTCGGATTGAGAAAGAGAGAGCAAAGATGGGTTTGGTATTTTATCGTAAGCATCCAACTATGAGAGTAAAATTTATTGTTCAATACACTTATTTTCATCGTTTCCTCTGGGAAATTCTTACTCTAGGTGGACTTCTAAATACCAATTCAATTAGACCACTTTTAGCTTTTCTAATCAAAACTGGTCAATCTAGTCTCGCGATGGAATTGCTAAGAATTCCTCTTAATTTGATAGGAGTGAGACAAATTTTTAGAGAAGCATCATTATTAGGACTTCGGTGAGCGATTGTTTGTTAGATTAGTGTGGCAAACTAAAACCGCACACCTGACTGTTTCGGGTGATAAATAAATATTGACTTTTAAATCAATATTTAAATTATCCCTGTTGGGTGGAGGCGAACCCGGAACTCACAAAAAACATGGCTGTAGTTTCTCTCTCAGAGATGATGGAAGCTGG
>MDTG01003144.1_pt1 | contig 14016 bp, 10 predicted proteins | sample 811421 | NCBI WGS metagenome assembly MDTG01 (sample SAMN05326645, study PRJNA326480) | marine metagenome | isolation source: seawater | place: Pacific Ocean: South East | collected 2011 | reverse complement strand
GGTCCTGCGACGCCGCTAGACGTTGAATCGGAAGTGGAGGACGTCACCGTCCTGGACCACGTATTCCTTGCCTTCGATGCGGTATTTGCCCGCTTCGCGCGCTGCGGCGACGTTGCCGCACGCGATCAGGTCGTCGTATGCGACCGTCTCGGCCTTGATGAAGCCGCGCTCAAAGTCGCCGTGGATTACACCTGCAGCCCTCGGCGCAGTGTCGCCCGCGCGGATCGTCCAAGCGCGAACCTCCATCTCCCCTGCGGTGAAGTAGGTCCGTAGGCCCAGCAGGTGATAGGTCGCCCGGATCAACGCGCCAGTGCCGCTCTCGTCGACGCCCAGGTCTGCGAGGAACGCCGCAGCGTCCTCGTCAGAGAGGTCGGTCAGCTCCGCTTCAATCTGTGCAGAGATCACGACGGTCTCACAGTTCAGCGTTTGAGCGGCATAGTCGCGGACCTTCTTCACGTATTCGTTGTCGTCAGCCCCCGCCAGCTCGTCGTCCTTGACGTTGCACGCGAAGATCACCGGCTTCATCGTCAGCAGTTGAAAATGCTTGGCGATCTTGTGCTCGTCGTCGGTTAGGTCGCAGAGGTACGCCGGTTTGCCGTCGTCGAGCAGCGGCTCTAGCTTCTTCAAGATCGGCATTTCGGCCACGGCGTCTTTGTCGCCGCGCTTATGCAGCTTGGCTTGCTTGTCGACGCGCTTCTGGACGGCCTCGAGGTCGGCCAGGACGAGCTCGGTGTTGATCACGTCGATGTCGCGCACGGGGTCCACGGTCCCTGAAACGTGGTGGACGTCCTCGTCCTCGAAGCATCGCACGACTTGGACGATGGCGTCGACTTCGCGGATGTGGCTTAGGAACTTATTGCCGAGGCCTTCACCGGACGCGGCGCCGGAGACCAGCCCCGCGATGTCGACGAACTCGATCGTCGCCGGGATCACCTTGTCTGTCTTGGCGATCTCGCGCAGCGGCTCGAGGCGGCTGTCCGGAACGGTCACGACGCCGACGTTCGGGTCGATGGTGCAGAACGGATAGTTGGCGGCCTCCGCCTTCTGCGTGCGCGTGATCGCGTTAAACAGGGTCGACTTGCCGACGTTCGGCAAGCCGACAATTCCTGTCTTGAGCACCATTAGTTGCTGGCGACCACTTCTTGGATCGCCTTGGTCAACGCCGGCACGATCTCGAAGGCGTCACCGACGATGCCGTAGTCGGCGACCTTGAAGATTGGCGCGTCTGCGTCCTTGTTGATCGCGACGATGGTGCGGGCTGTGCGCATGCCGGCTAGGTGCTGGATAGCGCCGCTGATGCCGATGGCGAAGTAGAGCGGGGGGCTGACGACCTTGCCCGTCTGGCCGACCTGCTCGCTGTGTGGGCGCCAGCCTGCGTCGACGACCGCGCGCGACGCGCCGACCGCGGCCACGCCTGGGCCAAAGGCTGCCGCTAGCTCTTCGATGATCTTGAAGTTCTCGGGCTCTTTCAGGCCACGGCCGCCTGAGACCACGACCTTCGCCTCTTGCAGCGGCGTCTTGTCTCCGCCTGCAGCGATGATCTCCTTTACGACCGAGAGCAGGTCACCCGACGGCGCGTCCACCTTCGCGATCTCTGCCCCGTCTCCGCCGCTGGCCACGGCGAAGTTGTTGGGCCTAACTGTCGCGCAGAACGGCGACTTGGTCGCCTTTACGGTCAGCGTGGCCTTGCCGGCGAAGACCGGCTTCTTTGCGCCGAAGACGCCGTCGTCACACGTGACGTCGACGACGTCGGTGATGACGCCTGTCTCAAGCAGCGCGGAGACGCGCGGGAGCAGGTCCTTGCCCATGGCCGTGTGGGCCATAAGCACCGCGGCTCCATCGTGGGTCCGGACCTGTTCGGCGACGGCCTTGGCGTAGGCGTCGCCCGAGTAGTGCGCGAAGGTAGCACCTTCGACTGTGACGACCTTGTTCGCGCCGCTGGCGGCGAGTTCTCCTGCCGCCGCGTCGAGGTCGTGGCCGCAAGCGACCGCGACGACGTGTCCACCTGAGCCCTTTGCGAGCTGTTGGGCGGCGGTGACGGCTTCGAGGGACGGGCGCTTGAGGGATCCCTCGCGCACCTCAGCGATGACGATGATGTTGCTCATGATTGGGTCTCCCTTTGATCAAATGGCCTTGGCTTCGTTGCGGAGGAGCTCGATCAGAGCGGGCACTGCGTCCGCGCCCTCACCGATGATTTTGCCCTCGGCGCGCGGCGGGGGCAGCTCGAGCGAAACGACCTCCATCGCGGCGTCAGGCAGCTCGGCGGGCATCTCTTCGAGCGGCTTTTTCTTGGCAGCCATGATGCTCTTGAGGTTCGCTGGTTTGGGTTCGTTGAGGCCTTTGTTGCAGCTGATGACCGCCGGCGTCTTACAGGTGACGACTTCGCGCGCGCCTTCGATGTCACGCTCGGCCGTGAAGGTTCCCTCTGCTAACTCCAGCTTGCTGACTTCGGTTACACAGCCATAGCCAAGTCGCGCGGCGAGGTTCGAAGCCATCTGGTTGTTGTCGGCGTCCGTGGCCTGCTTCCCGCACAGCACGATCTGAGCAGGGTTGGCCTTGATCCAAGTCGACAGCGCCTCTGCGGTGGAGGCGCCATCGTAGACCCAGTGCTCCGTGGTCAAGAGGACGGCCTTATCTGCGCCGCGAGCCAGGGTGCCGCGCATTTCTTTCTGCGCTTCCTTCGGGCCGATCGTGATCGCCGTGACGGTAGCTTCGCCAAGCTGCTCTTTGAGCAGTCGAGCTTGCTCCAAGGCGAACTCGTCGTAAGCGTTCATTTCGAACGTCACGCCGCTGGTCTCGATCGACTTACCGTCTGCGGCGATCTTGATCGCCGTGTCGGTCGCCGGAACACGCTTGATACAGACAACAATGTCCATGGCTGGTTGGAAAGGTTGGGGCCTTGAGTAGGGAACTCCGCGCGTTTTGCGGGCAAGCAGTCTACCGATGACAACCGCGGGGTCGACCCGAAATTACCGCCCGATGTCAGCAGGGTGAGAGCCCGGCGTTATGGGGCCTACGCTGAAGTCACCCGGCTGGCCGCAATCTCCGGTTTGCGTGACCACTCCGAGAGGTCGCGTCCCAGGAAGCGCGCCAACTCCCGGTTGGGGCCTTCGAAGAACGCGAGGTAACGGTCGCGCACTTTGTCCGTCAGCGGCGTCGGGGGCATCGCCGCGGACGTCGACCGGCCAACACGAGTCGCAGCGAGCGCTTTGTAGGCACGATTACGCCACGAGCGTGGCATGCGTTGAATGAGCGGTCCGATCAGCGGGATGCCCGTGAAGCGCCCTGTGATCTGTCGTCGGATTTGGTGAGCGATGTGGCGGTCGCTGACGTTCGCTCGGTTATCCGCCTCCGCTCGGATCTCCGCCGCGTCAGAGTCGATCTCGAGGAACGTGCAGATGTCGCGCAAGGACTGGAGCGGGTTGCGCTTGAAGTCGGTGGTCAGCAAGACGTGCATCGACGAACGCGGATAGTGATCTAGGTATCGCTCGATCTGCCGCATGTACAAGCTCGAATCGATGCACATCGGATCTTCTTGAACGTGCTCTTCGAACGTCTTGCTGAAAGGTTTGCCAGGATAGGGCTCGCGCATATAGCGATGTATGTAGTGCGAGTAGGCGCGCTCCCAAGGGTGTCGAAGGATGTAGACGATCTTGGCGGATGGAGCGTGCTGCGCCATGCGCGCTGCAGCGTCGGGGACCTGCGGCCAACGGCTATAGCTCGTGCTGGCGTCGACGCAGAGTTCGTCGGAGCCCGCGCCTGCATAGAGGCGCTTGTACCAGTCGACGCCCTTGGCATAGTTGTCATCGAAGGAGAAGAGCGACGGCTCCTTGTGGATGCCGTGGAGCTGTTCGACGCGCCAATCGAAAACGTTCGGGTGTCTACAAAGCTGTAGAAAGAGGTGAGTCGTCGCGGACTTTGCCGCGCCGATGATCATGACCTCTGGAACTCGGCCTCTTGGAGAGTCCGTGCGGTCTCTTTGATCCGCGTGTGCCATAGCTTTCTCTGCGCGACATTGCGCCACGGACAGCGCCCGATCAGACAATAGCGCCGCTGCTACGGAGCATCTGGGCGACGAATAGGAGCGCGCGCGGTTGCGGTGCGGCGCTATGCAGGTCCTGAGCTGATATCGACCTTGTGGGCGGCGCCGATCACCTCTCGGACGTAGCGCGGAACGCCGAAGCCAGGCAGCCTCGTGCGCAGCTCGGCGATGAGTTCTTGGCCGCGCGCGACCGGGACCTCCCAGTGCTGGGCTCCGGTCACTGGATCTAGCTGGTGCAGATAGTACGGCATGACGCGAGCGTCCATCAGCCGACGCGAAAGCTCCGTGAGCGTGTCGGCGTCGTCATTGACGCCGCGCAAAAGAACAGTCTGGTTCAAGACCGGAACGCCGCTCTTGACCAGTCGCAACAGCGCGGCGCTGCACGCGTCGTCGATTTCGTTGGGGTGGTTGCTGTGCACGACGACGGTCGGCGCGAGGCGAGTCTGGCTGAGCCAATCCAGCAGCGCGTCGTCGACTCGGTCCGGGATTACGATCGGCAGGCGCGTGTGTATGCGCAGGCGGCGCAGGTGTTCGATATCCTCGAGCTGTTCGACCAACTCGGCGAGCCATCGGTCGGGCCGCATCAGCGGGTCACCTCCGGAGAACAAGACCTCCTCGACGTCGGCGCTGCGGCGAAGTTCGTCGAGCGCCGGTTGCCATTGCGCGAGTCCGGCCGGGCTGTTCTCGTATGGAAACTCGCGGCGGAAGCAGTAGCGGCACGCGACTGCGCAAACTCCCACGATGATCAGCAGCGCGCGGCCGTTGTATTTCTGCAGCAGCCCCGGCGCCCGCGTCGCGTCGCCGTCACCGCACGGGTCGGCGACGAAGCCTTTGGCGGGGGCCGCGAGCTCGTCCGCGGTGGGTAGCACCTGTGCGAGCAAGGGGTCGTCGGGGTCACCGGGGCGCATGCGGTCGGCGAACGCCTGCGGCACAACCAGCGAGAACTTGGCGGCCGCGCGGCGCGCGTTCGCGCGCAGGTGGTCGGGCAGGCCCAGCCGCCGGATCAGTTCGTCAGGGTCTCGGATCGCGCGCCGGAGCTGGTCCCGCCAGGTGCCGCGGTTGGTGCGCGCGGCGTCGTTTAGTTCTGCTTGGATTTGGCGTTCCACTGGCGGATGAGGGCTCGTTTCGATATTCGTTTTCGCCGCTATGGCTTCCTACGGCACGAGTGATTTTAAAAAGGGCCTCAAAGTCCAGATCGAGAACGAACCCTACCTGATGGTCGACCTTGAGTTCATGAAGCCGGGTAAAGGCCAAGCGGTCTATCGCGTGCGGCTCAAGAGCCTGACGACGGGTCGCGTCGTGGACAAGAATTATCGTAGCGGCGATTCGCTAGAGGTCGCGGACGTCGAGGAGAAGACCATGCAATTCCTCTACAAGGACGCAACGGACTTCCACTTCATGGACGGCGAGAGCTTCGAGCAGTTTCAGGTGAGCGCGGACGCGGTCGGTGACGCGTCGAAGTGGCTCAAAGATGAGATGGAGTGCGACGTCGTCATGTGGAACGGCTCGCCGATCACGGTGACACCGCCTGCGCACGTCGAGATGAAGGTGACATACACCGAGCCGGGCGCCAAAGGCAACTCCACCGGCAACGTCCAGAAGCCAGCGACCGTTGAGACGGGCGCCGAGCTGATGGTGCCGATCTTTATCAACAACAACGACGTCGTCCGCGTCGATACGCGCACCGGCGAATACGTCGAACGCGTCTCCAAGGGTTGAGCGCGGACGGTCGCGTGACCGCCGAAAAGATTGAGCGTCTACGTAGGCGAGCGGACCTCGTGGGGCGCGCTCGCAGGTTCTTCGAAGCGCGTGGCGTAATGGAGGTCGACACGCCGCTGCTCGCCGACGGAGTCGTCGTTGAAGCGCACATCGATCCGATCCCTTGCGAGGTTAGGGTCGGCGGCGGCGCGGCGGTTAAGCGCCGCCTCTTGACCTCTCCAGAAGGCCCTATGAAGCGGCTGCTCGCGCAGGGCTCTGGTCCGATCTATCAGTTTGCACACGCGTTTCGTGATGGAGAAATGGGTCGGCGTCACGCGGTCGAGTTCACCATGCTGGAGTGGTACCGTCCGGGCCTTGACCACATCGAGCTAATGAGCGAGGTCGAAGCGCTGGTTCAGGAGCTCATACCCGAGACGGGAGGGGCACGTTTCGATCGCGTCACATATCGCGAACTGTTCCGTGAGTTCGTGTCGATCGACCCGTTTGAGACTTCGGTCGGCGCCATCGGTGAGCGGTGTGCTGCCCTCGGCGTTGACGTTCCACAAGGCTTCGGCGACGGCGCGGTCGACGACGCTCTCGATCTGATTCTCGTGAGCCACATCGAGCCGACGCTCGCCGCTGAGCGGCCGCTGTTCGTTCATGGTTACCCGCCGTCGCAGGCTGCGCTGGCGCAGGTCCGCGTCCCGACCGATGAACAGCCGGCGACCGCGGATCGCTTCGAGCTATATCTTCGCGGCGTGGAGCTCGCCAACGGTTACCACGAGTTGATTGATGCCGACGAACAACGTCACCGCTTCGAGGAGGCGAACCGCGCCAGGGTTGCGTCGGGGCGCGCCGCGCTCCCGATTGACGATGCGCTGCTCGATGCGCTGCGCGACGGTTTCCCGCCGTGCGCGGGCGTCGCGCTCGGCTTCGACCGGCTGTTGATGCTGGCGCTCGGTCTAGACCGCATCGGCGACGTCTGACGAGCTTTGCGGCGGGGGCGTTTCTGGCCGGATCGAGCTTAGGCTTCCGATGTGGCGTAGGGCGATCGCGGTGTTCTCTGCCCAGCGATCGACGTCTATTCCATCGGTGTTGTCGCAGCTCGACTTAGGCCGTTGGCGTCGCGGCGCATCCGAGTAAAATAGATCCCGTCTCTTTCGTCATGGAACGATCCTTTCCAACTCTCGCGAGGCTGCTGCTCAGCAGCGCGTTCTTCGCCCCAGGCGTCTTCTGTCAGGAAGCGTCGGCGAAGGATGAGGCGACGCAGGCGTTGAAGGTCAAGATCGACCAAGCGATCAAAGACTACGAAGCTATCCGCAAGGACAAGACGAAGGTGGCGCAGCGTCGCCGCATGCTCGGGTGGATCGGCGAGATCGACTCCCCTCGGGTCACCAAGTATCTCAAGGCCGAGCTGGCACGTCTCTCGCGTTATCCCTCGGGCGTATTCGTGATCGACGCCATGTCCAAGCGCCGGCGGCCCGGAGTCAAGGCGGACCTCATGCGTTCGCTCAAGCGCGCAGACGCACATTTGACCGTGCGCGTCGCAGCGACAGAGGCGCTGTTTGAGTTCGGTGAGGCGGCGACGGCAGAGTTGCTCGAGATTGCTAGCGATTCCAAGAACGTCAAAGTTCGGCAGGGGGTGTTGAATGGACTTTCGCGCTGCGACTCCGAGTTGGTTCGTCGAGAGCTGGCGCGCTTGACCAATAACGGCACGCACGCGAACCGTCGCTTCGTGCTGTTGAACACTGAGACCATCGTCGGTGACGCTGTCATCGATCGAGCCCGTGAGAAGGCAGTCAAACAAGGAAACCTGCTGGGGGCCTCGACGGCGTGGCGGATGCTCGCAGAGCAGAGCAACCCGCGCGCGCTTACGCTGACGCTGGACGTCATCGAACGCGTCTACGACGTGCCCGACGCGCTTGCTGCCGCCGAGCTGGTCCGCGGCCTCGCAGCCGTAGGAGACGCGGACTTCTACCCAGCGCTGCTGCGCTTCGGCGCAGTGCGGGGCCGCGCTGTGCAGCAGGCGCTCAAGGTCGCGGCGGGCAGCGCCGCAACGCAGCCAGAGTTGATCGATTTCTTGATTGAGGACGGCTTAGAGTCAGAAGTGATGGCTGAGCGAATGGCCGCGAAGACCCTGCTGTCGCAGGCTTCCGCGGCGGCGCTTCAGCCGCTGGTCGTGAAGGTCCGTAAGCGGCTCAAGCGGAGCCGTCGGAAGACGCTCGACACTGCTTCGGATCTTCACGAGCTGTTGTCCAAGGACCCGACGTGGGTGCAAGACCTCGCATCGATGGTCTCAGCTTCTGACTTGGAGAGCCGCATGCTCGGGCTGGCGCTGCTGCTTGAGATGAAGTCGCCAGCGGCCGTCACCGCCGCTCAGAAGTGCCTCAAAAACCGCGCCTGGGAGCTCCGATCACTCGCTTTCCGCTACCTCGCTGTAAACCGCGACGTGACCTCGATACCGGCGCTGATCAGTCGCTACGGCGTCGAAGACGGCCGGCTTAAGCATGAGCTCGACGCGGCGTTGTTCGTCCATACAGGTAAACGCTGCTGGAGTCGTGGTGACTGGAGCCGCTGGTGGCGAAACAACAAAGAAGGCTTCGCGCTGCCGCACCCGAATACGGTCAAGGCCGGAGGCACGACCAGCGGCGGCCAGACCGTCAGCTACTACGACATCCCGCTGGTCAGCGCTCGCATTGCCTTTGTGGTCGACTACAGCGGTTCGATGGGCGCGAAGGTGGGCACAGACCGCAAACGCACACGGCTCGACGTCGCCAAGAAGCAGCTGATCTCGGTCTTTTCCGCGCTACCTAAGACCCACAAGGTCAACGTCATCTTGTTCGAGAGCAACGTCGATCCGATCTGGAAAGAGGTCAGGCCTCTGACCAACAGCAACCGCCGCGAACTTCTGGAAGAGGTGCAAGCGGTCAAGCAGACGGGCGGGACCAACATGTTCGACGCCATCGAATATGCGTATCAGGACCCCGAGGTCGACACGATCTATCTGCTGACTGATGGCGACCCGGCCTCCGGCCGGTTTACGGAGCCGGCGGAGATTCTTGAGCAGATCCGGTTGATGAACCGTGCCCGACAAATCGTCATCCACTGCATCTCGATAGGGAAGCGCTCTCAGCTGCTGAAGGACATCGCCGAACTGACCAACGGCAGCTACAAAGAAGTCCGCTGAACCGCCGGCGGCCTTAGCCAGCCACGCGAAAGCGCTACTTGACGAAGTGCTTGATCGCTCCGACCACGTCGACCTGCTCCGCCTCGGTCAGACCTTGGAAGATCGGCAGCGCCAGCGAACGACGGCTCGCCTCCTCGGCGACCGGGAAGTCTGCGGCGTTATAGCCCAGGTATTCGAAGCAGGGCTGGCGATGGAACGGCACGGGGTAGTAGACCGCGCAGCCGACGCCTTGCTCGCGGAGGTGCTGGATCGCCGGGTCGCGTTGCTCCTCTGGCACGTGCAGCACGAACTGGTGATACGCGTGCCGATCCGTGTCCGTCGGCAACTCTGCCCACTCCATCAGGTCGGCCTCCTCGAACAACCGACGGTAGTTGGCGGCGTTCTGCCGGCGGATCTCGGTGACCTCGTCCATGTCGCGGAGCTTCACTCGCAGCGCGGCGGCCTGCATCGCGTCCATGCGGAAGTTGCCGCCGATCGTGTGGTGTAGGTACTGCTGCGCCATGCCGTGGTTACGCAGCAGCTTGCAGTGGTCGTAGAACTCGGTGTCGTTGGTGGTCATGAAGCCGCCGTCGCCGAGGCCGCCAAAGTTCTTGGTCGGAAAGGTCGACCATCCAGCGCAGAGGCCGTGGCCGCCGAGCATGCGTCCGTTGTGGCGCGCGCCGATCGCCTGCGCGGCGTCTTCGATGAGCGGCACCGAGTAGTCGCGGCAGATTCGAACGACAGCGTCGACGTCGAACGCGGCGCCGAATAGGTGGACGCCGACAACCGCCTTCGGGTTGTCGCAGGCCTTCAGGGCTGCCTCTAGGCGTTCGGGGTCGATGTTCTTGAAGGTCGGCTCAGCGTCGACAAACACCGGCGTCGCGCCGGTGCGGGCGACCGTGCCGGCAGTCGCGAAGAACGAGTAGGTCGGCAGCACGACTTGGTCACCCGGGCCGATGCCCAACGCCATCATTGGCGCGAGCAGGGCGTCTGTGCCTGAGGACATCGTCAGTGCGTGCTTACACCCCAGATAATGCGCCAGCTCTGTTTCGAGGTTCTCGACCTCGGGCCCGAGGATGTAGTGGCCGCTGCGCACGACGCGCACGATGGCTGCTTCGATTTCGGCGAGCTGCGCTTGGTTGCGCGTGAGGTCGATCAGAGGAACCGGCATTGGCGCCGACAGAATAGGCCTCTCGACGCCGGGCGAAAGGGCTCAATTCGCGTTCAGTGTCCCGTTGCGCCACCGGTCCGCGAGCGAGTAGATCGGTTCGCAGAGCAGATCGGCCACCGACATCTCGGCCATCTGGTCCTCTTCAAACGAAGGCTCGGTCTCGGTGACCGCATCGGCCAGCGCCTGGTAGCGGTTTCGGTATCCGCTGAGCAGGCTCCGCAGATCAGAGGCAGGCAGTCGTTCGTGCAGCTTGACGTGAATCAATGTGAGCCCGATAGCGCGGCTGTCTTTGACTTCGGGCACGATCACCACGATTCTGCCGTCGTTGCGGCCCCTCGCGACCATGAGCTTTTTCTCGCTGGCGACAAGGTGCTTGGTGCCGCGCAACTCGGGGTTGGCCTCGGTCCGGGACGTGATCTCTGCGGCGACGCCGCTGCGCTCGATGACCGTGATCGTCGCGCCCTCATCGTCCACAGACCCGGAGATAGCGTATCGCGTGCTGCCTAACACTGAGGCGACGGCTCTTTCGATGCTGGCGAGCGCGCGCAGGTCGGCGTAGCTGAGGTGGTCGCGGCTGGCGCCAGCGGCCAACGCTGCCTTGACGAAGCGGTTGACCAGCAGGGCTTCGTCGCTGCGCGAGATGCCGACGGTGACCGTCTTGGCTTGATGTTTGATCGCGTCGATCGGGCGAGTCAGTTGATCGATCGCCGTCGTGAGCGTCTCTGTCAAGCTGTCGATGACCGCGCCGGGTGTGCCCGGCTGGCCGTGCTCCGCGGCGAACGAATCCAGCGGCGTCAGCGCGAGCGCGTAGCTGCACAACGAGCTGACCTTCGTCGCGGCGCTCGCTTCGAGCGTGCCGTCGTAACGCCCCGCCGACAGGTCGGATCGGAAGATCTTCCAGTGCGGCCGAAGTTGCTGCGCGAGGCTGTGTAGGGCGGCCTCCGGCGGCAGGTCTGTCGCACACGTCGCCTCGATCGCGACGCGCATGCGCCGGAGCGGGGTGGCCAGCTCGTCGATAGCCAGCGCGGCTCGGTATCCAAACAGGTGGCCAGCCATCGTCGACAGGATGTAGGCCAGCGACGGGTGGGTGTCCGGCACCTCGATCACCCCGTTGGCGCGGTCGAAGCGTGTTTGACCGGTCGTCGCGATCACGATCGGCGCGGCCTTGTGCGCTTTATAGATCGCGACCTCCTTAGCGACATCGTCTGCAGTCGAGCCGTCCATACCCGCGGCGCAGCAGAGGATCATTGGCTCGGACGAGAGGTCGATATGCTTCTTGTCCTCGGTCGCGTCACACGCGATCGACTTATAGCAGAGCTCCGAGAGCTTGATCCGGATCTCGGCGGCTGCGATGTGGTTCTTGCCGTTGCCGACGAGCGCCCAGTAGCGGCGTGGAGGAGCGAGTGACCCTGCTAGTTCGGTGATGCGTTCGTCTTGGCTCAGCACCTCCCGCATCGCTGCTGGGAGCTCTAGCATCGCCTCGAGCAGTTCATGCTCAGACTCGTCGTCTTGGCAGCCTGCCGCGCGCGCGAGCGCTAGGGCTAGCAGCTGTCCGGCAGCGCACTGTGCGTAGAAAGCTTTGGTGCTGGCTACGCTCATCTCGACGTCGCGGCCGTCTGACGTGTATACGACGCCGTCGGCCTTGTCGGTGAGGTCGCTGCCGCGCCGGTTTACGACCGCGATGACGACTGCGCCGCGGCTGCGTACGAGGTCGACGGTGCGGTTGGTATCGGTCGTCGTCCCCGACTGCGAGATGGCGACTACGATGTGGTCGCTCATATCGTCGGCCATGCCGAAACCTGACAGCTCGGTCGCGGGCTTCGCTTCTACGGCCACCTCCGTTCGAGAGAACGCGTCCGCGATGGCGCCGGCGATCGCTTGGCCCGCGACGGCGGCTGTTCCTTGACCGATGACGATGATGCGTCGCACGCGACCCTGCTTTAGCGAGTAGGCGACCTTGGGCGGCAGTGAACTCTCGGGGAGCGTCACCCGGCGGCGACCGTCGCTCAGCGAGACTCGTCCACGGAGCGTCTTCTCGAGAGATCCGGGGGACTCGCTGATCTCCTTCATCAAGTAGTGCGGGTGGTCTCCGCGGTCGATGTCGCGGGTCGTCACGCCCGCTGCAGCGAGATCGCTTGCCGCGACGGACAACTTTGTCGCGTCGTAGGCGAGGCGCTTGATGCCTGAGATGTCGCCCGCTCCTGCGCGATCGAGGACCACGACTTGCCCGCGCGAAGCGGCCGCGTTGTCGGGGTTTCCAGCCGTCTCGCCGTCCATTCGCAGATAGCGATCACAGTGTTCGACGACCCCATACGGCTCGCTCGCAACGACGAACATGTCCTCGGCAAGTCCGACATAGAGGGCTTGGCCGGATCCGCGCAGAGCTAGCGCCAGTTGGTCCGGGCTCGCCGTCGACGCTGCGCCGATCGCGACAGATCCTTCGAAGGCGCCGACGGTGCGACGGAACGCGTCGCAGAGCACGTGACCGGCTTGCATCTCGCGCGACACCAGCACGGGGATCACCTTGGCGTCTGTTGAGATGGCGTCCGGAATATGGAGGGCGTGCTGCTCGATCAACTCGTGGTGATTATCGACGTCGCCATTGAGCGCGCCGATTACGTATGGTCGTTGCGGACCGTCGACCTCTTCGTGGTTTAGCGGGTGCGCGTTTGCTTGGCTGATGATGCCGACGCTGGCCCAGCGCGTGTGACCTAGCACCGTTGTTTGAACCTCGCGCTCTCGCAGCGCTGCTTGCAGCAGATCGTCCGAGATGATCGCGTCTCGCAAAGCAGCCACGTTGTCGCCTAGCTCGCCTATCTCTGCCGCATGCTTGTAGACGAAGTTGAAGCTACCGTCAGCGCAACGCGTCGACTTGTTGCGGAAGAGTTCGTCGTTCGTCCTAGATGTCAGCAGGCGTTTTAGGTGCGGCTTTTCGAGGTCAACGCCGCTGACTATCACGGACAATCCCGCAGAGTCTCGCCCGCGCACTTCGAGTCGATCTAGCGCAGCCAGAGCCGTCTGCAGCGACGAGAAGGCGGCCGCTGCGCGTTGGTGGGGGATGTGTCCGCCAGCGAGCGCGCGTACGGCCGCCGCGTGGGCGGTCCTGTCGCGCTCAATGGCCCACAGTTCGTCACGGATGCGGACGAGCGCCGCGTTGCGCTGTTCTACGTCGGTACAAGCGTCGCGATTATGCGCTCGCTCGAGCTCTTCGGTGCGTTTTTGTAAGCGCGCGGCGCCGGTCTGCAGAGCCTCGACGAGCGCGTCATTCTCAAGCATCGTCCAGAGACCCGGGGTGCCTCGCAGCTCAAGGTCAAGGCTACACAGCGCGTGCGCGGCGGCGCTCAATTGCTCGGTCTCCGAGCTCTCGCGGAGCTCATTTTCAGCCGCTGATAGCAGCGCGAGCAGACGTTCAGGTGTCGGAGGTGCCCTGCGGCTGTCTCGGCCCAGAACGGCGATGATGCCACACATCGAAAGGTCTTCTCCTAGGGTGGGCGCTATCGCCCTTCGAATTGCCCGAGGCCTCGGCGCAGTTCGGACGCGCGCTCGGTCTCACCATGATCATCGAGCGCTTGGGTGAGCCGCTTGAGCCAGTCCGTGACGGACGCAGGCATCGACGCGGGCGCGATCTTCGCGTTGGTCCTGCTGGCTTTCTGTGAGATGCGTAGGCTGTCGCAGATCACCACACCGACGCTCTTCTCAAGCGCGATCGATGTACGATTCGCCGACAGTTTTCGCCACGTCTCGTCGTCGATCTGAACAGACTCCGCTCCATCGAGGCCGAAGTAAACCGTGCCGTCGTCGGACCACTGGACGAACTTGTCACCGAACTTGCAGGACAGTATCTCGATGCCGCCAGCTGCGGCGGCGACGAGGTCCGTGCGCGGCTCGGGTGACAGCAGTGTTTGTTGCGAGCGCGCTTCGACGACGGGCAAGATCGCG
>MDTG01123198.1_pt1 | contig 14017 bp, 13 predicted proteins | sample 811421 | NCBI WGS metagenome assembly MDTG01 (sample SAMN05326645, study PRJNA326480) | marine metagenome | isolation source: seawater | place: Pacific Ocean: South East | collected 2011 | reverse complement strand
ACCTCTAAAAAAATGATTGAAGCCAACTTCATATAATGTTGATGCAGATGAATAAGTAGAGATATGTCCACCAAGATCAAGATCTTTATTTGCTTTTAAAACTGTGATTAATGCGTTCCATCTAATAAAATGCCTGATTTTTTCTTCGAGAGCCCAATCACCTGGATAATCATTCTCTTCATGTTGAGAAATAGAATTTTCAAAAGGTAAATGTGCAAAATTTGACTCTAAAAGGCCTTTATTCTCTGCATATTTAACAAAATTTTTTATTAACTCTGAAGCATTTTCTCTTCCATTGAAAAGTACTAAGTTTTCTAGAGCATCAATCCAATCATGAAGTTCTTCAGAGTGATTTTGTGTCATATATTAGATAGCTTATATCAGATTTAAGTGCTTTGATTTTTTTTAACAACCATTAAGGATAAATATTTTAAAGCATTTAAATGAAGCTAAACAATATTGATGGTTAAACAAAAGCATTTCTTTACTTAGGATCATCTATAAAAATTACATAATAAGCTATATAACGAGCTCAAATGCTATATAATTTCGTTTGCATTGGATGAAAAGTAAACCAAAAAAATGAATGATAAAACCACAACGGAAAATTTTCTTACCTCAGAAGTAAACGACAATGACATAGATTTAGGTAAGATCTTCAGATTTTTAATGATGCAATCAAAATTGATCATTTCAATTGGTATTATAGTGTTTGCTCTATCACTCTTGTACTACATTTCTGCGGCGAAAAATTATTCGATAAAAAGCCTTTTGCAATACGAAGAATTTGATCAGAATGTTTTTGATCCGTCAAAAGCTCTTCAATTTGCCTCTACAGGCTCATCATCAGATATTTCAAATATGATTGAATTATATGAGTCTCGAACGAATTATCTAAAAGTCATACAAGACTTAAAACTAAATATAAAAATTAATGGCCTTTATGATAATGAGAGCGTAGATATTAATATAACCACAGAAAATAACGACCCCATTGTAAATAGTAGACTTAAATTTTCTTTTTCTGAAAGCGAATATAGCTTATTGGATGATGACTCCAATGAAATACAAACCTCAGAATATGGCCAACAGATTCGTTACAACGATCTTATAATTTCTGTAAGTTCAGCAAACTTGAAAGAATATAGGCCTCTAGAGATTAATTTTATAAATCCTCAAAGCATGTATAGCTCTTTCAAATCTAGGATGAATGTTAACAGCATAGCAAGTAGATCATTCATTAGGAACGAGGGCCTAATTACTGTTACCTATATAACTGATGATATTAACTTAGGTAAAGAAATCATAAATTATGCTAATAACGTCTTTCTCAATCAAAGAATTAATAATGAAAATGAGAAATCCAGAAAAGCAATTAGTTTTATTGATAAGAATATAAAATCTATAGAGGAATCAGTCGAGACCAGTAAACTCAAATTAAAACAATTTCGTGAAGAGAATAAATCAATAGACGTTGGTTTAGAAATTGAGGCTATTATCAATAAAATTCAATCTTTGGATTCAGCCCTTAGTGAAATTGATATTGAGATTGCTAAAGCTGAAGAAATCTACACATCAAGTAACCCAACATATCTAAACCTAATAAATAAAAAAACATTAATTGAATTACAGAAAGAAGAAGTTTTGTCTGAAATAGAAATGATGCCAAAAGAACAACAAGAATATATAGATCTTTTTAATGATCTTGAAGTATCCCAAGCATTATTTGAAGAACTTGAATCAAGAAGATTAGGCTTTTCAATTCTAGAAGCAAGCACTATAGGTGATGTTAGAGTCATTGATGAGGCTTATGTTGAATCTCTAGTAAGCCCAAGGCTTCTTACTGTCTTGCTTTTAACAATGTTAGGTTTTGTAGTTGCCTGTATTATTGCAATTGTGAGGGGCTTTAATTTTTTACCTGTTTCAAACCCTGCTGAAATATTTGATAATAATATCCATCTTCCAATAATTGGCGTTGTACCTTTAGTCACCGATTTTGAATCTAGCGATGAAACAACTAAGTTAAATGTAGCGATTGAATCTTTAATAGTTAATATTAATTCAATACAAAAAAATCAACCTGATAAAAATCTTATAACAATTACTAGTCCATCGCCTAGTAATGGAAAATCAACAGTCGCTACAAAACTTGCACAAGGCTACGCGAAAATAGGTAAAAAAGTTTTACTTGTTGACAATGATTTGAAAAGAGGAAGTATCGCTAAGGATTTTGATAAGCATAGTATTTCTGAAAAAACTTTTAATTCAATTACTGAAGCAACAATAGAACAATACAAAATTGAAAATAATCTCTACATTATTCCGAGAGTTAAAGGATTAACAAATTCTTTCCAATTTCTTTTTAGTTATGATTACAAAGAGAAAATTAAATTTTTTAAAGATCAATTCGATTTTGTCATCTTTGATACTGGCCCTATATTATCAGTTGCAGATTCCTCAATATTAATAGAACAAAGCGACATCAATGTTCTTATTGTAAGGCATGCAGTTAACAGAATGAATGAGATTAAACAATCTCTTGTTAATTTCAATCAAATCAATAAAGATATTGATGGCATAATATACAATGCATATTCAAAACCTAAAAGTTACTATGGTTATTATGGTCTTTATGGCAACTACTCTTATCAATATTACGCTGAGAAATATCTCTATGAATCATATGATTATGAAAAAAAAGATTAGCTTAATAATTACAATTATTTTAATTAGTGGGTGCAGCCTATCTCCTGGAATGCACATGGAAACAAAATCTACTTGGCTTGACGAATCAAAGTATGTTTCTATAGATTCAGTTGAAGAACCTATAAAATTAATCAGCATATCAGAAACAGTAGATAAATCTTACAAAAATAATTACATATATAAGATAGGTGTTGGCGACCAGATCGCTGTAACTGTTTGGGGCCTTCCAGATATTTTTCCTGTTACTAATATCAGTCCAGACCAAAATCTTAGAAGAGTTGATGCCAATGGGAATATATTTTTCCCATATGTTGGCTTGGTTGAAGCCAAGGGAAAAACTCAAGATGAACTAAGAAATAATGTAACCAATCAATTATCGGAGTATTTTACTGATCCCCAAGTGGACGTAACAATTGCTAGATTTAATTCTCAGCAAGTTTTTGTTTTGGGTGAAGTTACAAAACCCACAAAACTCAATATTACTGATGTTCCAATAAGTTTATCGAAGGCTATAGGAGAATCTTTTGGCTTGAATACTAATACAGCTGCTGCTTCAGAGGTCTTTATAATTCGACAAAATGGCACTGGAGAAGATCCGCTAATTTATTTTGCTAACCTAAAAAATCCTTCGAGTTTTATTGAAGCCGGAAATTTTTATCTAAAGAATAATGACATCGTATATGTAAATGCTAGCGGGACAACTAGATGGAACAAAGTTATTTCTCAGTTTTTTCCTTTCTCAAGCTTTCTCAATAGCATAGACAATCTGACATCTGATTAAGTAAATATTATGGCAACAAGTACTAAATCATTTTGTGTTGTTTGTATGGCAAACTATTGCAGAAGCCCGGTAGCTGAAAACTTACTTAAGAAAAGGTTTGGAAAAAAGTATGAATTTTTTTCTGCAGGAATTGCGCCAATCTCTCATCCAAATATGGATAAAAGATCAATAAAATTTTTACAAGAGAATAATGTAGAATTTGAGCTTCATACTCCAAAGAAAATTAATGAAAAGATGTTGAAATATTTTGATTACTTTTTAGCAGTAGACTTTTTTGTTTTGAATCAATTAAATATTACATATCCAAAATACAGGCATAAATTTCGCAGCTTATCTATGCAATTTAAAGATATAAATATTACAGACCCATATCAACTTAAGATTGATGACTATATGGTAGTAATGGAAGACATTAAACATGTTACTAATAAAATTAATTTAGAAGAAATTTTATAGTTCAAAAACAACATGGCAAATTTTTTGGAATTTTCTTTTATTTCTTTAATGAACGTAGAAATTGAAATAGCCTCAATAGCTTTTTGACCTGCATTTAAGCATTATCATATTTTTCTTTTAACAGCAGACAGGGTATTTGTTGGTTTAAATTATTAAATTCGATCACTGTATTAAAAATTTAGAAATTAATTATGTACACCTTAATACTAATTATGAACTTAAAAACTATACCCATAAATAAAAAAAGCTGCGCAATGCAGCTTTTTAGGTCTATTTATAGATACTAAATACTTTGTAGAAACTGATTAAGTTTTTCTGTTATTACTCTAAATTTAGAAGTTTTCCCCTCGGAAACAAGAATAATATCAGGCTCTGTCACACCTTCCTCATAAGCTATACGATTTGCAATTTCAATCAGACTTGAATTTTCACTCACCACATTGTAAACACCAGATTTTGTCTTATTTACAATGAACTTTATTAAGACATCTATCAGAAATGAAATATTTACAAGTGGAATAATCCTTTCCCCAGAACCAAATAAGGTCATTCTAGAATCTATCTTAAGTTCTTTTCTTAAAATGGGTATTATCTTATCTTTAGGCATTTGATCGCCATAAATTTGTCCAATCCTGAGATGTATGCATTGAGTGCTTAGAGAATCAAAGTTGGCATCCATGAAATTTTCGGCTACAAATTTAGAAAGTCCATAAAGAGCATCAGAATTAACAGAAGGCATTATTAAAGACTCTTCATCAAAAGTACCAGTTATTTCAGGATAAACCGCTGTAGACGATGCATTAATAATTTTAGATAGCTTCAGCAATCCTGCCAGCCTTGTAAAACCTTTCGTTATTTCGAGGTTCTGATCAAAAATATCGGACTGACTTAATGTTTCATTCATTAATTTTGATGCTAAATGCACTGCAACTGTAATATTTTCTCCGCTAAGCTTCTTACAGATGCCATCAACTTCTGACATATTAGTCAGATCACAGGCTAGGTCGTCAATGTGCGGACCTGAAGAGCGTGACAATGAGAAGACTCTATTTCCACGATTTCTTAATTCTAGCTTCAGGGATGTTCCTAAATATCCAGAGCCGCCCGTCACTAATATTTTCATAATATATCCAATTTTTCTAAATCCTTATTGGATACAAATTGATCAACCGTGTAGCGAATAACCATTCCTTCTTTCGGAGATGGTTTATCTGAAAGAATACCGGTTTCCAAGTATTTGATAAGAATAGAAACCTCATTGACCCCAAAACTTGATCTAACTGGAGTTGTTCCAGAAAATCTTGGATTGATTTCAAAAACCATTGGCCCATTATCAGTTATTCGCAACTGGATGTTAATAGGGCCATCGGGGCTAAGCTTTTCTGCTATTTGCCTAACAAATCTATCAACTTCATCTATTTTATTGAAGTATGCAATAGACGTATTACCATTTTTCAACTTACGTCGAAGCGGTATGGAACTCAAAATCCTTCCATTTACTACTACTACACCACATGTGAACTCTCCATCTATATCACCAACTTCTTCCTGAATAATTGGATTATCACAATTTTCTAATGCATGATTTAAGGTATCAATATTATTAATTCTATACAGACCTTTAGAAGTAGAACCTTCACGCGGCTTCACTATCCAAGGAAAAGGAACGCTTTCAACAAATTCATCCAGCCCATCAGGCAAACATGAGCGGGGGGCATTAAAACCTGAATCTCTTAAAAAGCAGTAAGTGAGCCATTTGTCATTACAGATTCCAACAACATCAACTGAACTCACAATTACTTTGCAATCTGTTTTATTTTCGAGATAAGCTTTGTGCTTAGCAAATAATGGTACCTCGAAATCTAAACCCACTAAAACATATTTTATTTTTCTTTCAGAAATTATTTTTTGTATAGCTTTAAGCCAAGCTTCTTCCTTCTGCGGATCTTGGTAGATGTCTGGAAGGATATAGGGGTAATCAACTTGATAAAGCCCAACAGCGGTATTTAAATAATCGGTTCCTGTAACCTGAAAGTTAAGACCAGACTGTTTAATGGTTTCAAGAATGCCATAGCCAAGTGTAGAACCTACTCCAGTAACTAAAATATTCAAACAATGTTCTCCTTATTTTGATAGTAATCTATACATATTTGTGGATATTTTTGAGTTTTCATTTCTGATACAATCATATCAACATCATATATAAAGCTCCTTAATTCAAACGAGTCATTTTCATGGTTATATACTCCATAGTTTGCTCGATTTATATATTTTCGGTCTTGCCCTAAGCTACCAGGATTAATCAGAGAGTATGCTCCCCTAGTGACTGCATACTGTTGATGAGAATGCCCTATTAAGTAGTTTTTATCAATAGTAATATCTGTATCGTGAAAAATATGCTTATCTTCCACTGTATGAGTACAATGATAAGATCCAATATCCGTAGAGTCCAAATAGTTCATAATGATATTTTGCTGTGAAAACCGCTCGTAACAGAATTCAAAGAATGCTCTAGCAATAATATTCTGCCCAGGATAGACGCCAGATAAAAAGTATTCCTCATGATTTCCAAGCAAGCATAGGCAGTTGAGCTCTTGATCTATGAATTGAACACACTCGTCACTCCATGGCCCATAATTTACATTATCGCCTAAACTTAACCAATGATTGCACTCGGGATATAAGCCTCTTAGCTTGGTAAGCGCAGGGAGATTGCCGTGAAGATCAGAAAAAACTACCGTAATCATAATCTGGAATCCTTAGCCATATGCCTTTTCAACTTCTCAGGAGGTTTTGGAATTCCAGAGAAGACATTTTCGTGTATTCGGCTTTTCGGTAACATAATGGAGATAGCTGTACAAATAATAATTCCTACATCTACCTTTAGTGATTTATTCTTATAGTACCAAAGTTCAAGATCAGCTTTATATGGTGCAAGTTCTCTAACATAAAATTCATGGGGATTATCGACGCTCGATAAAATAGCCTCTTCGTCCCTAAAGACTATAGAACCAATGCCCGTCAGACCTGGGCGATTACTAAAGATCTTAGACTTGAGGTCGTCGGAATATGCATTATAACCAGTTGTCCCTTCTATAAGAGGTCTAGGGCCCACCACTGAGAGATCTCCCAATAATATATTTAACACCTGAGGTAACTCATTTAGTTTTGATCTTCTCAATGTATGTCCCATAAACTTAATTCTCGGATCATCTCTTACAGTAATTGAGCCCATTCCACTATTAACACTGTCTTTATTCATAGTAGAAAGCTTTATAAGAAAAAAGTCTTTTCCATACTGACCCTTTCTTTTTTGATAATAAAAAACTTCTCCATCTCCGGTTAGTCTGAGCAAAACCATTATTGGAGCCATAAGAGGCAACAAGATAAGGGTTGCTATAAATGCTAATAAAAAATCTAATAAACGCGTCAATTTAACCACCCTGAAACTTCTGTAGTTCTTTTGGAGGGTTTGGCATCCCATCAAAAAAATTTGAAAGATTTAATTTAAGCTTAGGAAAAATTATCTTTAGTGCTGTTACACATACAACTTTGAGGTCGATGATAATAGAGGAGTTGTTCACATACCAAGTTTCTAACTCTCCTTTATAAGGCATAATCACAGAGTCATAAAATTCATCGTGACTTACAGCTGATGTTAGCATTGCTTCTTCATCACTAAAAAAAATGGAGCCCAAACCGGTTAAACCCGGGGAAACAAGCATAATATTTTTTTGAATATCTTCAGAAAAAGCTGAGAAATTTCTTGAGCTCTGTGGTCTAGGCCCAACAATACTCATATCGCCTTTAAGGATATTAAAGAGTTGCGGCAATTCGTTAATTTTAGACTTTCTTAAAAAATTTCCAAATGGCAGTATTCTGGGGTCATTTTGGATCGTTAAAGTTCCAGTACCTATATTAGGACTATCTTTCAACATAGTTGCGAACTTATGTAAAGAAAATAGAGAGCCACCTTTCCCAATTCGTTCTTGAGAAAAGAACACTTCACCCTCCCCTGTAATTCGTAATATTAGAATAATCAGTAATAACAATGGACTCAATATAAGAATTGATAGCCCTGAAACAACGATATCAAATAACCTCTTCATTCACATTCTCCCATCCAAGTATTTACCTGTCTCTTTGTGATCGAAGTTAGGGATCATATCGTTAAATAAATCAACTATTTGTGACTTTTCCCAAACTGTTTGGGAACGAAGTTCATGAATTACTTCTAAGAAATGATCCAGCATATCTGAACTGAAATTACTTTTGCTCTTAATCACTCCTAAATTCTGAAATCTATTCATATCCAAAATTTCATTGCCTGTATAAAACTCTTCAAAATCTTTTTCACCAGTGGTGTCTGATTTGAAGAAATAACAAGGCCATTGCTTTGAAGCAATTAATTCAGCGGATCGGGCTCTTGCTTCCTCCTCACTAGAGCAGTGATATGGTTTGAATCCAAGGTATTCAATGTAGCGCTCAGCAATATCGGAGAAAGTGGTTAAGTGAAGCTGCTCACTTAGCTTTGGAAAAAAGATATCTCGGTTCTCACCAAGTAGGCATGACATTAAACACAACTCACCGGATTCTTGTGGCGTTACAAAATAGCGTCTAACATCATTTGGAGCTGAAATAGGTTGCCGCTTAGCAAAACGCTGGTTAAACCCATGTAAAAGTGAGCCATCTGAAAACGCGACATTAGCAAATCTAGCAGTCGAAATTTTCATAGATTCACTTTCACGCATCAGAAACATTTCCATTATACGTTTACTTGCACCCATCATATTAACTGGGTTAGCAGCTTTATCTGTTGATACACAAAAATATTTCTTAGCATTCTGCTCTTTAGCCATTTGAACTGTTTTTATTGTGTTTAAAATATTTACTTCAATCAGACGCATTAAAGTGAATGGATCTTTTTCACTTCGTACATGCTTCAATGCTGAAAGATTTAGCACATAATCATAACCTCCACTACTCTTCATCAAAGCGTCAAATACATTGCTTCCGCAGTCAATCGCAAAGGTCCTGAAATCACCATCAATGTAACCAAGTGTGCTTCGAATATCCCTGACAAGTTCTACCATATTATTTTCACTGATATCAACAACATGAAGAACTAATGGATTTCTCTTAAAGATTTCTCTTGTTACAGCTTGTCCTATAGAACCCGCGCCACCAATAACCAAAAAACGACTTTCAGACACTAATTGTTGTAGTAGTTTTCTATGGCTTAAAATATCTTTTTCAAAGAGTTCGGCACTTCGACCAATTAATTTTAATACATCCATAATACTTACAATCTATTTCTCTAAAACCCTATCAGGAACACTTGAAGGTACATTTACCACTCGGTCTTGAAGCCACAATGAATTTTTAAGACCATCAGTTTGAGAATCTTTGAACATTTCAAGTTGAGACATTAAACGCCAAATAGGCCTTGTCATCACTCCATTATTATTTGTAAATTTTAAAAATTCATCTCGATCAATCTTTGACTCTAAAACAATAGTGTTAAGCCAATGATTTGCTTTGTTCCCTTTAATAGCCTTACAAAAACTAACATTCTCACCATCAAAAAAATCAGACCATTGATTTGCTATTTCATTTTTTATACTTAAAAAATCATCTAATTGTTCTATCTGAGCGCAGCCTAACGCTGCGTTTAAATTTGGCATGCGGTAGTTGTAGCCTATTTCATCATGCACAAATTCATAAGAATGAGGAACTTTAGCCGTGGTGGTGATATGCTTTGCATGCTTTGCCAAATCAGCATCATCAGTAATGATCATGCCACCACCGCCAGTAGTAATAATTTTATTACCATTAAAACTTAGTGTAGATACTTTGCCGAATGTGCCTGTATGCTGATTTCCTACATAGCTACCAAGAGATTCAGCAGCATCCTCAACTAGGAGGATATTCCAGTCTTCACAAATTTTAGAAATTTCAGATATTCGACAAGGAAACCCATAAGTATGCATTGGAACACAAGCTGATATTCGTTTTCCAGATGTTTTATTAAATGTTCCTTCAGGTTTTTTTTCAGCATTTTCTTCTAAGAAGTTTTGCAATGCTGATGGACTTAACCCCATTGTATCAAGATCGACGTCTATAAATAATGGTTTAGCTCCTGCATAATTGATAGCATTGCAAGTAGCAATAAAAGTAAGTGCCTGTGATATAACTTCGTCACCAGGCTTAACACCTGCAAGCTCAATTGCAACATGAAGGGCAGCTGTTCCATTCACAGTAGCTATTGCAAATTTGGATCCTGTAAATTCTGCTATTTTCTGTTCGAATTCCGTAACTTTCTCACCAACTGAAGAGACAAAATTAGAGTCAATACAATTAACTAAATATTGGCGCTCATTCCCTTCAAAAACTGGACGGTGAAGAGGAATGAAATTGGCCCCATAAGTTTGTTTTGCTTGCAAAATAAATTTTTGTAAAAATTGCTTATTCACTTTATTTAATTTTTTTAATTATATTAAGCCAATACTAATTAAATTAGCTATTACTGTTATTAATAACTTCGGTGAATATCTTTGAAAATGAATCAATACCTGCTCGTACTGAAAGATTTTTATCGTAAAATTTTCTTGCGTTGTCCCCTAGTTCTTTGATCTCTTCTGAGGATAAATTCATTAAATTATTAACCACTTCAGCAAGTTTTTTTGAGTTCTCTGGTTCAAAACACACACCACAATTTGCTCTTGATACAAGATTACTAGCATCACCCTTGACTCCCATAATAATAGGTTTGCCTACAGCCATATAAGCTTGGCTTTTTCCAGGAATAGTAATTTCAAAAAGAGGATCAGAATTTAAATGAATTAGCAGAGCATCAACATAATCTAAAAAAATTCCTACGTTTTCCATATTTACAGCATTCAGAAAATGAACATTTTTTAGATTTAAGGAATCAGCCTTGGTTTTTAAACTATTGCGCTGTAGACCCTCTCCCATGATAAAAAACTGCATTTCAGGAACACTATCTTTAAGCAAAAATGCAGCATCAAGAATGACATCTAATCCTTGTGCCTGTCCAATGTTACCTGCAAATAAAACCTTAAAACCCTCAACACTGGTTAATTCTTTTGGTAACTTGCCACTTGATTTTCTTAGAACTTCTTCATCCGCCCAATTATAAATAACATTAATTTTCTTTTCAGGCACACCTCTGGCAACTAATAATCTTTTAAATCCCGGTGACAACACAACTATTTTTGCAGCACTTGAATAAATTAAATTACAGATTCTGGACACCAAACCTAATATTCGTGAATTAGTAATCATGCCCGTGGCTTTTAATGTATCTGGCCACATATCCTGAATATCCAAAACAATGGGTACACGTCTAAAAAAATTAATAATCCCTGCTGAAATGCCAACAGTTAAAGGCGGATGATAAGCGTAAATAACATCAGGTCGTTTAGCGAAGAAAAGACCATAGAATAAAGAAGAAATGGCAAAACTTAAATAATTAGCTACTCTACCAAATTTACTTTTATCATGACTTGGAAAGAGGGGAAGTCTCGTAACACATACTCCTTCAATTACTTCTTTTTGGATTAGTTTCAAATGGTAACCATCATATAATTTACCTCCTGGATAATTTGGAAATCCAGTAATCACCTCAACTTCAAAACCACGTGACATAAGCTCTTTTGCAAACAAAAGGCCTTTGAAGGTTGGTTCAGGATCGAACCACTGAGTCATTAGTAGTATTCTTTTAGACACTATATTATTTAAGATAAATTAATACTTTTTCCAAACAATGCGATTAACATAATCAACATAACTATGTATGATTCTAACCACTTTTTCAGAAACATTTGGCATGCTATAGTCTTGAACTCTGCATAAGATTCTTTTTTCTCCACTAGATTGTGATTCTAAAATTTTAAGTCCTTGCAACACACGATTTGACTTTAAACCAACCATCATTACCGCGGCCTCTTCCATACCTTCTGGTCGTTCATGTGCTTCACGAATATTTAATGCAGGAAAATTTAGAATTGAAGACTCCTCATTAATAGTTCCACTGTCTGAAAGAGTAGCTTTAGCCATTAGCTGCAACTTATTATAGTCAGAGAATCCAAGTGGTTTTATAAACTTGATTTGATCACTAAAAAAAATGTCTGATGCGTCAATTTGTTTTTTAGTCCTTGGGTGTGTGGAAACTATTACTGGTAAGTTATATTGTTTAGCAATGCAATTGAGAGTATCGGCAAGATTGCCAAAGTTTACATCAGAATCTATATTTTCCTCTCGATGAGCACTCACTAGAAAATACTGCCCAGATTTCAATTTTAATTTGGATAAAATGTTGGAAGAATCTATTTTTTCTTGATAATAGTTAAGCACTTCAAACATCGGGCTTCCAGTTTTTATAACAAGATCAGGTGGTAAGCCCTCACGTAGTAAATATTCACGAGCAATTGAGCTATAAGTAAGATTTATATCTGCTGTATGATCTACAATCTTTCTATTTATCTCTTCAGGAACACGCATATCAAAACAACGGTTACCAGCCTCCATATGGAAAATTGGAATTTGTCTTCTCTTTGCCGGTATTACAGAAAGACAACTATTTGTATCACCCAATACCAAAAGCGCATCAGGCTGACACTCAGTAAGCAATTTATCTACAGCAGTTATAATATTACCAATAGTGTTTGCGGCACTTTGGGTATTTTCAGCACAAGCTAGAAAATGATCGGGTTTTCTAATACCTAAATCATCAAAGAATATCTGATTCAATTCATAATCATGATTTTGACCTGTATGTACCATAACATGATCGCAATGCTCATCTAACTTTGATAGGACACGAGATAAACGAATGATTTCCGGACGAGTGCCGACAATAGTCATAATTTTTAATTTTGGATTTCTCATACAATTGCCACCTTAGTATCTGGCTTCTCTGGATTAAATATTTCATTAGCCCAAAGCATAACCACTAGATCATCGGATCCAATATTAGTAATATCATGACTCCAACCAGGCACAGTGTCTACGATTTCAGGGTTATCTCCCGATGTGGTAATAGAGTGCTTCTCACCACTTAAGATATTCCTAAAACCAAACTTTGCTTTACCTTTGATAACAAGAAACTTTTCTGCTTTGGTATGGTGATAATGGCCTCCACGAGTAATTCCAGGATGAGCTGTAAAAAATGAGAACTGGCCTGAATTGTGTGTTTTTAACATCTCACAAAATACACCTCTTTCATCTGTGTGGCTGACTAGTTTGTAACTAAAATTTTTAGGATGTGTATAACTTAAATATGTAGCATATAAGGCTCGACAAAGTCCTACACCAACTGGCTCTGTGATTAAAGTGGTTTGAGAAGCCTTGAATGAACTAATAATATCAGCAACCTCACCCACAGTAGTATTAAATACAACAGGCACTTTTTTAAATCCTGGTTCTACCCTACCCATCAAAATTTTAAGCCAAGATGCACAAACATCGTCAATGTAAACTAGATTAACGGGCGAGTTGGGATTATTTATTGAAATTTCAGAACCATTCATAATATTGTTACAAAAGGTAGCTATGAAAGAATTGTAGTTGGGCTTACACCATTTTCCAAAAACGTTAGGAAGTCTATAAATATAATGTGAAGCTCCAGTACTCTTAGAATAGTTTTGAATAACTTCTTCAGCTTCTAACTTACTCTTTCCATATGGATTATCCTGCTCTGCTTGTGCCGATGAGCTTAAAACTATTGGGATATTGCGTTTAAATTTTCGAAGCGTTTCAACAACACGTTTTGTTAAATCAACATTCCCTATAGCAAATTCCGATATCTCTTGTGGCCGATTAACGCCCGCAAGGTGAAATAAGAAGTCCGCACTAGAAAGGTAAGCTTGGAAATCTTCCTCAGAAGTATCACGATTTACCTCGTAAACTTCATATTGATCATGCTCTCTTAAAGTAGCACATAAGTTTTTGCCGATAAATCCATTTGATCCAGTAACAGCGATCTTCATTTATACGCCCTCAGGAACGTTTTTGCCACCAGATGCAATATCACCTATAAATTCGAGTTTGTGT
>MDTG01197590.1_pt1 | contig 14021 bp, 7 predicted proteins | sample 811421 | NCBI WGS metagenome assembly MDTG01 (sample SAMN05326645, study PRJNA326480) | marine metagenome | isolation source: seawater | place: Pacific Ocean: South East | collected 2011 | reverse complement strand
TTATTTAAAAAATATTCGGATATCAATCTAGGAATTTTCATTATAGAATAATAGTTTTCATTTAAAAATGAAAATATAGGATAGCCTACTGAATGATCATTTAATTTTCCAAATTTATGAGATAAATGAACATTTGTACATAATTTTAATTTTAATTTTTTATTAATATTTAAAAAAAATTTTAATGTATTATAACCACACATTGTTGAATAACCATCACGCTTTTTATCTAAATTATTATTAGTTCCATTATAATAATTTTTAATATTATCTAAAGTTTTTATATTATATTCTTCAATATTATTTGGACATTTAATATTATAATTATCTATTCCGCAATGTAATAAATCAGTATCTCCAATTATAAAATGATTTATATTAATTTTATCAAAAACTTTATTCATTAATTCTTCATCATAATTACCTATTAAGATAACTGTAATAGTTTCAAAATTTAAATTTTTTAAAAAAGGTAATTGTACTTTCCATGAATGTTCATTTATAAAAGTATTTGGATCTGTATTAAAATAATTTTCTAAATTAAGTGTATCTATTTTAAAATTATATCTATTATCATTTAGAGATGAATTTAATAAATGATTTTCATTAGTTTTATGATTAGTTGATATTAATATTGCATGTTTATAAAATTCTGGTATTGTTTTATAAATACTTGTTGATAATAATTTACTTTCTTGTATACCTGCATGTGGTACAATTATTGATTTTGTAAATTTTATAACTTCACGTTTAAAAGGTTTTAATTCTAACCACGAATTATGATTTTCTATTAATGACATAATATATTATTTATTAAATATATATTTATATTGATTAACTAAAGTATTTATATCTAATTTATGTTTTAAATAATTATATTTATTTAAATAATCATTAAATAATTCTGTAGTATTTATTGTTTTTTTTGCTTTTAATATTACTTCTGGCAATTCTTTTTCAGAATTACAATAAAATTCATAATCAGTTCCTAATAATTCATAAAAAACTGGAATTTTATTACAAATAAAAATAGAATTACTTGCTATTGCAGTTGCTAATTTAGTAGATGTATAAGTATAGTATAACTCATTTTGTTCAAAATATATACAAATATGTATACAAGAAAATGCATTATTAAAATATTTTACAGTTTTATTAAAATTAATTAATTTAATTTGATTATCATTTATGGCTTTATTTGATAATTGTAATTTATTCTTAATACCAAAGTAATATACATTATCTATTATTTTATTAGTAGGTTTTATACGTTTATCATAATTATGATAAATAGTAGTTATATCATTTATATTAAATTTTTCTTTCATTATATCTGAATTAACTATTAATTTATCAAAGTATTTTATAAGATTTTTATTATAATTGTCTATATTATTTTGTGAAAAAAAATAATCAATAATATCATGTATCAATATATTATTTTGTTTTAATTCTATTAAAATTTGTATATCTGGTAAATATTTTACAAATATAATTTTACAATTTTTAAAAGTTATATTATCTTCTTTAAATTTATTATTATTATATATATAAAACTTATTATTAGTATAATTTATTAATATAGAATTATCTATTAATAAATGATTTAACATACCTTTTATATATTGACAACTATTTAATCTATAATTTTTAACTAAAAATATATTTTTTTTTATTATTATCATTATATATATATGTATAATAATTTAAATTTTATTATTATTTTATTAATAATTATTTATTTATATTGCTTGTATAATAATTTAGAATTTTTTATATCAAACCATAATAATTCTACTTCAAAATGTCAAATGTTTAAATTTTTATTTAATAAATGTAAAAATAATAAAGAATTACCAGTATGTCATGAAATTGATTATCAATTATCTTTATGTAATAATAATATTGATCAAATTAATATTAATAAATTAAAAGATATTATTACTCAAGTTTCTAAAGAAAATAATGAAGATTTAAATACTTCATTATATTGTTTAAAAAAAGCTATTCTATTTACTAATTATGAAAATAATTCAAATACTACTATTTTAAAAAAAAAAATTATAAATCTATTAAATAATTTAAAAATAAAAAATAAAAAAATTAAATTATCTGATAATATTAAAGAAATAATAGCATCATCATTATCAATTATTAAACATTTAAATAAAAAAACAAATGAAAATATTGAAATAGAAATTAACAATATTACTAATAATAGTACTGCAAAATTAATAACAAAATTAATAATAAATTAAAAATAATAAATTTTTATAATTAATCATCCATCAAAATCTAATTTTAACATTTCTGCAATTGTTAATGTTTCTGAAGTAGAAAAATAATGTCTTTCTTCTTCATGAAAAGGACCTTCCGGTCTAACTGTAAATAATTGTGTAAATCTTGTACATTTTCCCTTTACATTAGTTGTTGTATAAATATGTGTAAATACATGACCAACTAATGTCATTTGTGGGTTTTTAGAATTATCATTTGAATCAGTAAAACAATATAATGGAGGTTTGACTTCAGTAGAGGTGTCTGGTTGTAATTTACCTATATCATCAGTACTAGCAATACCCATAAGATGTTTTGTTTTTTTATCTACAGAAATATCATATTTAAAATCTGGTTCAGCAGGATCACTTGAATTTTTCCAATCGGATTTATATACTTCAAAAAATTCTACAAAAATTGGTTTAGATCCACTATCCTTTGCTTTATCTACAAAATAAATTAAACTTTTTTTTGGCATTACTGAATATTTTTGTGCAACTTCAATAGCAGTAGAAGGAGATAATCCTTGTTCTTGAGCTACACGAAATATTTCTTTCATATCTCTAATAGAATAAGTAATATAAACACTTTCATTTAAAATACTTTTTACAAAAGAATCAATAATACTATTTAAATGTTCAACTGCTTTAATATGGATTTCACTTCTGTATCTATTGAAAGAAAAACGATCCGTTTTGTTAGCTAACACATGTAGGTTTTGCCATTGTGCACATGCATATAAGAAACATTTTTGATATGTCCACATTAAAAATATTAATTTATTAATTTGTACAGTTAATAAATATGGTAGTTGATTAAATGACATATTAAAAAATATATTAAATGTACTATAATTTATTTGAGGTTTTGTCATGCTATATATTTTAGCTAAGTCTTGTTGTGATTGTGAACTTATCCACAATAATAAACTCCTTAATAATAATAATGATTCAGATATTTCTAAATAGGCCTTCCATGACGTACCAGTATCTGTACTATATGTCTGAAACATATCATTATACCATTCAGAAAGTTCTACAGTAGGTACACCATTTATATCTTGGCTATCGTTATATGTGGGAGTAATACTCGTAGCAGTTAATTCATTTAATAATTCAATTAATTCATCTTGAAATTGTTGCATAAATTGTGCTCCAAACGCATTAAAAACTGATGATAGTCTAGCCATTTTACGATTAGGCATAGACCTATGTTTAATTTCTATAAAATTGTCTACTGCTTCGTCAATTTCATGTTCATTATGTAAAGCATCATCTGGATTTACTAATTCTCTTAAAGTCGAACCAAATAAATCTGTTCCTGGACCTTGTATACCTATTCTAGGCAAATAATTTCCATTTGCAAATACAGAAGTTGTCTCTTTTCCCTGTACGAATAATTTAATACGTTCTTCCCAAACTTTAGATAATTGTGCATAATCTGGTTGAACAGCATATGTAGTGTTACCTTCCGTACCATCGTTCGATCTAAAACACGATAATTGATGATATGACGGATAACCATTCACTTTATCCTCTACATAATAACGTTCTACATTAACCGTTGGTAATTTCGGATTAGTACTGAATCTAGCAGTATGTATCTTTCGAGTTCCAGGTGTATCCATTCTTTGAGTAAGCATACGTTTATTATGTACCCTTTCTTGTTCCGCGAGACTAGCTACTAAGTGGTCTCTCTGTGTGCTAAGTATTTTCGTATATTCATATTTTGCTTTCGGACCTTCCCAATTAAATGCAAGACGAATGTGATCATCATCAAACGTATCTAATGCATCTTGATCCATATTCGTATTCTCAGGAGTTAGAGCTAATTTTTCATATGCATATGTAATTTCACATAATTCACCCTTATTTTTTACTTCACTTTCTTTACTTTCTTCATTTTTTGGATTTCTAAATACCATATAAATAGATTCACCCATTTGTTTTTGTTCTTTTATTATTTCTGCTGGCTTTTCGCTCGTAATACAATGAATATTATTAACACCTACTAATACTGTACCTGGTTTACTCGGTTTTTTTATTATAACCATAGCTATTAAATTGTCCGACGTGCTATTCAGTACATTATTTTCATATACATATATATCACTGCTAGCAGATAATAGACCATCAGGTTTTAGTAATGTTAAATAATGTGATGTTGGAATAGTGCCTTTTGATGCAGCTGTTTTAAATCCGAACCTTGTATCTGGTGTAAGAGTTGTTAAGTCAACCCTAACTACTATATCTCCTTTTACTAACCACTCTGGTAAATATGGTTCTTCTGGTGGTGATTGACTTAAATTTCTAAATACAAATAGTGCTGGCGGCTTGGTCTGCATCATAAATTCAGAGAAATTTTCCATATCTCTATAAGTACTTACCAAATGTTCATTATTAATACCTACAAGAATTGCATTCGATTCAACATCTTTGCTTTTTATCATTTGTGCTACTTTAGTTTCCCTAAAATCTTCTACACTAATTGTATATGTTACATTTGTTAAAAATTTTTCTTTTACAGTATTAAAACTAATACCAAGAGGTCCACTATCAACATCAACTAATATATCACCCTCTCTTATCCAATCAGATAGACCCATCTCGGGTGTTTGACCTTCTTGCCTAAAGTAACCAAACCCTGTTTTCCTCATAATAAAAAATGGATGAAGGCATGCCATTTCAAAAGGAAGTATTACTGGTGAACCAGCGCTAATTACTCTATCCCATAACGTATAATCATGTTTTGCTATTACTATTTCTGAACCAGCTTCTAATAAAATTTCAAATTCTTTATCACTAGTTGATACCCACTCGTTATACCTTATAGGGTCCTTTGAACTCGCTTTAGTAAATTTAATAAAACCATTTTTTTGAGTTGTTGTTGTTGGACCAGATAATACTGGAAGCGATAAAATAGATTGAGGTTTTGGATCTTTTTTTTCAGACCAATCAGGAGGTTGAACAAAAGTGTCGCGTTGAGCTGGCAAAGTCCAGAGTTTGATGTTCGTATCATCTTCAAGATCTTTATCGTAATGTAAACCAAATTTTGCTAAATCGCGTAAATATAACCATATTGGTGTACCTAACATAAAATTAAAATAATCTCCTACTATTAATTTTCGTTCTTTAGCAACCGGATTAACTTTTTTAGCCATTGAATCAATAAGTTTTTCTAATGTTTCTGCGCCAGCAGTATCACATAAAGTTAATACTCCGTAATTGTGTGATATTTCCATTACACCACGCAGTGGTTCATAAAATTTTAAATTTATACATAATAATGATCTAGAACTTTCTGGATTATTTGGAGTTGGAGCAATTCTAAGAGGTGTATTTAATTTAAATTGAAAATGCGGTGCGTCCCACGACTGTGATCTTTGTCCAACAGAGCCATCACTCGTGTCAGAAAATTGTAAACTTCCATCTTCAAATTCACCAGTTCTTCTTTCAATTTCTATTGAAGTAGTTATAAATTGTAAATATGTTAAACATAATGCAGTTTGATCTATAAATAAATTAAGTGATAAAAAAATTTCATCCTGTTTTCCATCAAATTTAGCTTTATTCCCTTTATTCCACTTTTTGCTTGGTACTAATTTAACAGTATTATCAGCTTCATTTACCTTTAAGGCACTATGTACAAGTGAATAATGATTTGGATCATTACCTATCATACCCTTTTGTAAAATAGGAGCAAAATCATATAGAGTTTTTTTTTCATCAGACATAGAAAACATGCCTATTAAACTATTTAAAATATTTTGTTTTAAACTGTGTAATTGTTTTAATGATAATATACCAAACATTAAAAATAGTTCTATTCTAGTATTAATACTATCTACTTCAGCTGTCATTATTCCCGCACAAAATGAATTATCATGTGATATAAATTGGTCATCTAGTTTATCATCTAATGGAAAAGCTTGAGTTAAATGATTATTAGTTTCATTTCTAGGTTCATGTGTTGGTCTTATTTGTGTTTTTAAATTTAATTTTTTTCCTTTAGTGCTATCAAACATTGCTTGCATTAATATCTTTTCAGCTGGTCCTAATTCTTTACTATCTAAAAAAGATTTTAATGTACCTAAATTTAATGACTCCTCATCACTCTTTGCATCTGCAATTTGTTGTTCAATGGCTGCATTAAACGTACTTAAATCATCATCTACTTGATAATTAAATACAAATTGTTGATATTCCCGAGGAACAGTTCTACTATTAGCAAAACAATATCCATCAAATTCACCTTGTTGTTCTTGTCTATTATTTTTATTACCATATATAGGAATTTCAGCAATATCAGCAAAATCCATTTTAAATTTTTGATCTGTTGCAAATATAGTAACCCTACCATAAACATCAAATATTGTAGATATATCAAAATAAAAATTTTTACATAATCCATAAAGTACCATTTCTTGTAAAATACCAAATTCAATAGAATTTGATCTAGTTGCACCTAAAAGATTGTAAGTTTTACCACTACCAGAACCACCATATCCAAATATACTACTAGTATGTCCAGATAATGTCTGATGCATAACATTAACAAGTCCTTCTGTCATATGTATTACTCTAGATGGTAAATCTGCTTCATCTTCGCCTTGGTTCTTATAAAATCCAGAAGTTGTATTAGCATCATATAAATCTTTTAATTTTAAATCTTTTAATTGCTGTTTACTTAATTTATTTAATTTTTTATATGGAGTAAGAACTGTTTGACCATACATTAATGATACACTTGTTACAGGTAAATAATAAGGAATTGCATGTTGACATAACCCATTTAATTGCGCCTCATTTGTAAGTTTGTGAATAGGATTATGCTTTAAATCCATAAGCGCCGACCTTAAATCTCGGTTAGTACCTGAAAAACAATAAACTGTATCTGTATATACTTCAAAATTACCTATAGTCTGAAAATGTAATTGTTTAAAGTTTAATTCTTGTAGTAATTTTTTCTTACTCTTTTTCCATTGATCATAATCACGACTATAATTACTACTTGCATATCCGGTCTGGCCATTCGTATACTCCCTACTGTACCTTTTAGGCTGATTACTCTTAAGTGTATTTTCTCTTTTTGTCTTCGTCGCTTCATTTATTTCTTTTCTTCTATGTAAAATTATACCAGTTTGACATATTCCTGCTGCAGTTTTATATGAATATGTTGTTAATGATCTTGTTGCATGTCTCCATTTCTTAGATGAACCAATATAATCCATCTCAAGATTTACAGGAAATACACCTTCATTAGTAATCATATGTAATAATTCTTGTGTGCTAAATTCATTTTCTATACCAAATTGAACATTCATTGCTTTAATCTGTTGTTGTAAAAGCTGTAATTTGTCAGTATCTTCTGGATTAGGTCTAACTAATGAAGGATTCGCAGTACCTATTCTAACACATATATTAACCTGACCTAATAAATCAGTAAATAATGTAACTAATATTTCTTCTATATGTTTAATTGTAAAAATTGTACTACACCTCATAAAGTAAGGAAACGCTTGTTGGCTATCTTTGAATTCTGATGCTGCTATTCCAGTAGTCTGCACAAATGCTTTCGATAATTGAGATAGACCAACTAGATCATCAGCCTTCATAATTTTTACTATCCTTGGTTCTTCATTCCGAGCATATTTCCGTACTTTGGAAAATAATAAATCAGTATCGGCATGTACGGAATTCACTAAATTAAAACCAACAGTATCTGCTTCTAGCTGATCTATCTTCGTTAATTTGTCTAATCTATCGATATACTCATGTATTGATTCATTAGGTTGTATTGGATAAAATGTACTAGATAAAGATGTAAAAGATTTTAGAACTTGCATAATTTCATCTTGACCTTCTGAGGCTACTGGGATTGATGTATGACCTACTAATTCTCTAAGTGATAGTAGATGTATATCTTTTGCTAGTGCAAATAAATATGGCATGGTAGGTTCTGAAACAACCATGTCATGAAGTTTTTGAAGTCGAGTAATTGGTTCTAATAATTTTTGTTTCCTATCAGGACTAGTAGAAAAATATAATATTAATTCTTTTAACATATCCAAATTACCCTTATTAGATAACATATTTGCACAGAGTAATCCTTTTAAAACGTTATTATTATTACTAATACGATCTATTACATCTACCGCACACTCTAATACTAAAAATATTAAATTACTTACCCATAATGATACAAATTCAGATGGAATACCTAATATTTCGTGATTTATTTTTACATATGCATATACTAAACCTCCTTGATTAAGTACTTCTATATATGTTAAATTACACGCTTTTAAAAAATCAGTTTTAAAAGATAAAAACGTTATTAATATTTGACATGTAATATATTCCTTTATATTCCTAATTATAGACTCTTTTTCTTTATCACTATCATATTGTAAATCTAATTTAAAATCGACGGTAGGAGATAAAACTTTTGGATCTGCTAATTCTTGAAGAGATAATTGTGCTAATTGTGCTCGTAATTGTTGCTCGCTTGCTTCTGCAGAAGTGTCAAAACCTTCAGCCTTCATATGTAACGCTCTTATTTTATATATTCTATCTAAAATATCTAATTGATCTTTAATAAATTCACTTATATTAGTAAAAAATTCCATTAAATTTGTAATAAATTGTAATAGGAGGTCTATACTATCTTTATACATTATATTTCTAATTTCCATTCTATCAGCTTCAGCTATCGCAAGTAATATTACTGGTAAACCTTTTGTAATTGGACTAAATTTACAATTCGGAATAGCTACTGATGTACCACTAAATCTTGCCTTTCGTAGCTGGGCATGTAATGTTTTTAATTTAACCTGTAATATTTTTTCAATTTTATATTGTTGTGTTTTCAAATCTTGTTTTAGCTTAGCTTCTCCAGTAAAAATATTATTAGTACTTTCTTCCCTTTCAGCAATTGATTTTAATTTACCAAGTTCTTTTACTAATTCTCCTTTATTTTTAAGTAAATTTGTATCTAATAATTGTATTTTACTTTCTAATAAATTTGTTGATGGTACTAAGTATTCTACTACCTCCGGAAAAAACGCTTTAGCGACTTCAACCATTAATGTTTCCTTTATATTAGTTGACATTTTTAAAGCTAACATACAAGATAAATTATATAAACTATGGGTAACCTTATCAACTACACCCTCCTCAGTTGGTTCTTTAAAAGTACCATTTAAGTCCCAAAATAAAAAATTATATTTGTCTAGATCAAATTGTTTCATTAGTTTTTTTATATAATCATTTTGTTTATAATATTCCCATCTTGTAAACATCTGTGATAATAAATTTCCAAAAACATATAATAAATTTAGTGTAGTCATATCTAATTCATTTAGTGCTTGAGTTTTCAACCAACTAAGTAATTTTTGTTTTGTATAAGTATCTTGTAATTTTAATTGTGTACTAGTAAGTTCCTCTTTATATTCAGAATCACTATCTTCAGAATCACTATCTACAGAACGACCATCAGCAGAACGACCATCAGCAGAACCACCTCTGCCTCTGAATAAAGCTTCTCCATCTTGATCTTGTTCTTGTTCTTGTTCTAGTTCTCGTATTTCCACCTCTACCCACAATATAAAACCAAGATATATATCATTATCGTCCCTAGGCTCTCCTTCATTTGTATTCGACCAATGTTGTCTACCTTTATCTTTAATAAAAGAAAGAGGATCTGGAACATTATATTTTTTTAATATTGTCATTGAATTCTTATAAAATTCTACAAACTCTTCAGGACCTAACTCTAATTTAATAAAAATATTTTGTAGTACTGAAGTATATAAACCCCATTTACCATCAATACCTGCACTCTTTAGAAAATGAATAAATAATGATATAATTGTACTAGTTGGCATAGTTGAAAACATTAATTGTAATATTACTTTTGCATATGGTAAATGGTCACCATCAATGCTCTCTTCCTCAGTTAATCCAAAATAATGAACTTGTATAAATGTTATAACCATCTTTTTTAACATTTCCTCATCAATTAATAAACTTCGTGTTTCTTCATCATCATCATCATCACTATTAATAGTAGAAATAAGTAATTTTCTGCCTTGTAATACGTCCTCTAAACTTTTATCACTAAATACAAAATCTACAAGTAACCATAATATATATATAATATTATTAAATGTTGAAGTTTTAAAATATGTATCCTCTCTTAATGCTTTTGTTAAATATGTCTGTAAATGCAAACTTAAATCCTCTCTATCAAATAATGCAAGTCGTAATTCTGAAGAATCTAATGTACCAGATAATAATATAGATTGAATTAATAATATACCATTATTCTTTATATCATTATAACTATCATATTCAGGTTTATTCATATAAGATATGAAATTTTTTATATCTATACTTCTTAAATCTACTGTCATTTATTAATATATATTATATTATATTTTTTTAATATTTAAAATTAAGTTATTATATTTAAAATTAGTTAATTCTTTAAAACATTTATCATATTCAGATTTTTTATCAAAAATAATAATTGCAAATCCTTTATTTTTACCTATATTTTTTCCATAAGTAAATTTTGGTAATTTAATATGAATATTATTTATTGGTATAAAGTTATTTAATAATTCATTAATTGTATCAATATTATCATCATATGATATATTATCTAATTTTAATTTAAATTTAGGTATTTTAATATTATTATTATGTATAGTTGGAGGAATATATTTATTAACATTAACTTTGTTTTTTTTACATAAATTATTTTTAGGAGGATTATATTTAATTTTTGATTCTTTTACATTATTAGTATTAGTATTAGTATTAGTAATTATTATATTATTATCTAAATTTTTATTATTACTTTTATTAATTTCAATTTCATTATCAATTGTTGGTTTATTATTAGTATTAATTGCTTTACCAAATGGTTTTATATTTTGTCTATCTATTATATTTTTTGAAATATTTTGAAATATAATAACTTTTTTAATTTTTATTTTTCTAAGAATATTAATATTTTTATTATTTTGATATTTTATTATAATTATTTTATTTTTATTATTATCAATAATATCTATAGTTTTTAAATATTTGCATATGTCTGAATTTATAAAATCACTAATATGATTGTATATTTGTTCTAATTTTTCAATATCTGATATACTTAAAAATTGTTTTTTATGATCCATATTATAATTTAAATAATATTTAACTGTTTAAATTATAATATATTATTTATTTTTTTAATAATATTTTATTTGGATTATTTTTACATTTAAAAAGATTTAATAAAAATTTTTTTATTAATGGTTTATATTTTAATTCAGCTTTATCTACAAATTTATTTAATTTACTTTTATTTTTTTTTTTAGCTGGCATTTTACAAGAATTATATAATTTTTTTTTTTCTTTTTTTTTTTTACAAGTTGATCTAAATGATTCATATTTTTTAACAACTTCTAAAAAAGTAATATTTTCATCTTTAAATATTTTATTATTTACTAAATTATGTATATTATATAACCAATATGTAAGTCCTTCTCTTGAATCAATAAAATATTTAATTGGTATATGTTTTATATATATATTGTATGAATCTCTACAATATTTGCATGGTAATATATCACCAACTGAATTAAAAAAATTTATATATTTTTTTTTGTCTTGTTTAGTTGGTTTTTCTGGATAATTAAATGTAATAGTATGTAAGAATATCCATCCACCTGGACCCCATTTATTTACATTCATTATATTATATCTTATATAATATGTATATTTTATTATTTTTATTATTTTTATTATTTTTATTATTTTTATAAAAAATTTATTATTTTATAAAAAATATTTTATTTTTTATTATAAAAAAAAATATAAAAAAAAAGTTTTAAAAAATAAAAAAATAAGTGCTAACTTTTTTTTGTATTTTTTATTTGCATTTTAGTTGATTATTTAGTTTATTAATAAATATTATATATATATATATTATTTATAAAAATAATAAAAATATTTAAACATTTATATAAATAATATATATATATATAGTATTATGGAATTTTCTAGTAACGAATTATGCAATATGCAAAATTTATATTATACTACTGTTTTTCAATATTATTTACTAATGATAGTAAATTTATTTGGTTTATATTATATTAATAAATTTCATAAATTTCAAATATGTTTAAATTATAATTCAGATGAACAAAAATTAGATAAATATTTAGATTTAAATAATAAAAATAAAGACAATAAATCATGTAATAATTCCGAAGAATATTCAGATGAAGAATTAGACAAATATTCAGATAAGAAATCATATAAAAATTCAGATGACGAGTCAGATGAATATTCTGACGAGGAATCCGACGAATATTCATATGAAGAATCATATGAAGATGATGATGAAGATTATGAAGATGAAGATGATGATAGTGATGATGATGATAGTGATGATGATGATGATGATGATGATAGTGATGATGATAGTGAAGAATATAATGATCACATAAAAAATATACTAAATATTGCAAAAGAATTATATTTAAATGAATTAAAATTAAAAAATTATCAAAGTGAATTAGATGAAAATGAAGATAATGAAATGAAATTAAAAAATAATCGTGATTTAGAAGATAATAATGAAGAAGAAGAAGAAGATAATAATGATAATGATAAAAAAAATAATGAAGATAATGATGAAGATAATGATAATAAAAATAATAATGAAGATAATGAAGATAATGAAGATAATGAAGATAATGAAGATAATGAAGATAATGATGATAAAAAAAATGACAAAGATACTACATTTACATTAATTGAAAGTTTAAAAAAACTAAGTGAATATTAATTTATACTATTAAAATCATTAAAACTTAATAATATTATTTTATTATTATTAAAAATATTATTAAGTTCACTTGAATATCCTAAACTAAAAACAATCGCCCCTGAACCTAATATTTTATAATATTTATCTATTTGTTTTTTTAAATTTCTAACAATTATTTTAGTATTTGCACCATAATAATTTTTAGCATCTATCCAATTAATTTTAATATTATTAATATATAATTCAGAGATTAAATATATATCTGGTGTTAATATAGCTCTACCATATTTTATTTTTTGTTCTTCTTTTAATTGGTCTTCTGTTTTATATTTTAATTTATAAATATTATCTATACTATACTCTATTTTTTTTTCAAATTTTGTAGCATATTCTTTAATAATATCTTGTTTAGTTGTATTAAATATATCATTATCAATTACTTTTTTAATATTTTTTAAAAAATTTATATTAAATGGATATTTTTTTTTTATCATATCATATTTTTTTTTAGAAACTAATAATAAAATTTTATTAATATTATTGTTACTAACATGATGTTTTTTTAATAATAATTTTATGATTCTAATTGGTGATACATCATATTTTTTGCTTATAATAAATACATTATTATTTTTATAATATTCTTTAATAATTTTATTTTTTTTTTTTTTATAATTTATAACATTAGTTAATTCTCTTTCATTAATATATGCTGAACGAATTGAACGAATTATTGCATTACTTGCTATTAATTTATTATTTTTATTTATTAATTTTTTTATTTCATCTATTTCTTCATCAGTTAATTTAGTATAAATTCCGGGTTTGACTAATATTTCTTTAATTTTTTTTTCTAATTTATATGGAAAAGAATTATTTTTAATAAATATTTTCATTTAATATTTATTAAG
>MDTG01346226.1_pt1 | contig 14022 bp, 13 predicted proteins | sample 811421 | NCBI WGS metagenome assembly MDTG01 (sample SAMN05326645, study PRJNA326480) | marine metagenome | isolation source: seawater | place: Pacific Ocean: South East | collected 2011 | reverse complement strand
TCCTTTAATGATTATAGGGAAAGCTAGCAATAATCGAATTTGACAAAATCGTTACAATCTATCGAAGCCTTTGTTTCAAGGATAAAAATCTATTAGATTGCTAGTGCTCTATAAATGTGGCGCACGTCACATCATAGAGTGCAAACTCTAGCGAAATCGCTAGAAACAAATATGGAGGGGGAGGACCCTTGAGAAATAGCAAACTACTTAAATTGCTTGCACTCATCTTCGCATTTTCGCTCATTGCAGCAGCTTGCGGTGACGATGATGATAGTGGAAGTAGCAGTAGCTCTGACAACAGTGCACTCAGTGAAGATTCTTCAGAAGAAGAAGAAGCACCTGCTGAAGAAGAAGCACCTGCTGAAGAAGAAGCACCTGCTGAAGAAGAAGCACCTGCTGAAGAAGAAGCACCTGCTGAAGAAGAAGCCGCTGGCGACTTTAGTGACGCAGTAAACGGTGACGGAGCTGAACTTCTAGAGAGCATTATGGATAACCCACCTGGAGCAGCTGATGACAGCGATCCAATCGTTATCACCATGTCAAACATCGAAGGAACCCCAGTAGGGTCATTCCCTGAAATTCGTGAAGGTGCCGCAGCAGCAGCTAAAGCATTCAACGACAACTTTGGCGGAATGAACGGAAGGTCTATCGACTTCCAACCATGTGTTCATGGTCTGGACCCAGCCGAAGCCACCAACTGTGCAAACGACATCGCTGACGAAGCACCAACCTTGCACATTCAAGGTATTGACTTCTTCAACCCACTGCAATGGCCAACACTTGTTGCAGCTGGCGTACCTGTCATGCAAACAGTTCCGATCTTCGTATCTGACTTCAACACCCCAGGTCTAATCTCGACCGAAGGTGGTTGTGTATCCGCATTCCCAACCGGTATGCAGTACATGGCTGACGTTGTTAAAGCTGATCCTTTGATCATCCTTTACGCAAACAGTGCCCCAGGCATTGAGTGCTACAACGACACTGAAGCCCGACCAGCTCAACAGCTTGTTGACGAAGGCAAACTCACCTCTTTCGTAGGTGTTGAAGATGCTTCCGGTGACCCAACTGACAACGAAGCCGTTGTTCAGCGAATCATCGAAGAAGCAGCTAAGGGTGACAACCCTGGTGTCTTCTTCGGACTCCAAGCTTCAGACTGTGCCGAGCTCGTAGCCGGAATGGTCGCTGCTGGATATGACGGAGTTATTGTTTCTTCCGCTTCATGTAAGGATGACTCTGTGCTATCACAGGAATTCTCACATGGCATGATCATCTCTGGTGAGGAAGAAATTTATACACCTAACGAAGGTATCGAACTTAGCGCTTATCAAACCAAGTACAACCCTTGGAGAGAAGCCAACCTAGATGCCTATGGTCCTGACGCACCGAAGTCACAATTCATGAACGTTGCTCACGACGTAATGGTTACTGCAATCATTTCCTTGATGCGCTTCGAAAATGGTGGCGGCGACGTTAGTGACAACGCAGCTGTTATCGAATTCCTCGCCGGCCAGTCCAACTGGAACCGTGCAGGACGTTCAAAGCCAATGGACTGTACAACAAACAGTTCCGAATTCGTATCTGTCTGTAAGAAAGACGCCGGATATTATGTCTGGAATGGATTCGACAACGGCGGATGGTCATATGGCCCTCTAGGAACTGAAATCCTAGATGCTACTGACCTACTTCTCCGTATGGCTGAAGGAGATAATGCTCGACCTGTAGTCGAATAAATAAGAGGTATCAGCAATAAAATATTGCTAACTACTCAAAAAGTAGCGGCGGTGCGACATTCAGTTGCGCCGCCGCTACTCGTTTTCAATCCCAGAATGTGAACGAAGTAACAGCTGGCTCTAGGAAATCAACTACTTTCTATGCTCATCAGGTCGAATATTAAGTAATCCTGATTGACTGTCTGGTGTTTTCTTAAAGACTTGTTATATTTGGAGTTGCAATCAGCTACTAGTTTCGTCTATAAATGCATGGTTGCGTATTATATGAGGGGGGCCCGAACAATATGAATCAACTTCTTATAGCTTTGATCGGTGGAGTCGGTACAGGCGCCCTGTATGCAATGCTAGGAACTGGATTGGTTGTTGCATTCCGTGGCTCTGGAGTCATTAATCTTGGGCATGGTGCAGTAGCAGGATATTCTGCGTACGCCTTCAATGAGCTTCGTACATCTGGAGATCTCTATCTTCCCTGGTTCGATGTCATTCCAGAGTGGGGGTTTTTACGAACCCTGCGCATTAATAACATTCCAACACGTTTCCACGTGTTTGACTTCGAAATGTACATAGGCAAGCCTCCCCTAATTCCGAGCCTGCTCCTCGCGCTTGCTGTGGCAATTCTACTTGGCCTGATGATGCACTTCTTGGTGTTCCGGCCGCTTCGGAACGCGCCAATACTTGGAAAAGTCATCGGTTCAGTGGGTGTCCTGCTCTATCTTGATTCTGTTATCGCTGTGAACTTCGGTGGCCAGAACAGAAGTAGCTCTGGGTTCTGGATCTTTAAACCAGATATGCCCCCCGTAAAGAACTTCCTCGGCCTTGGAGGTACCATTCCGCGTGCAAACTTCTCCATGCTCTACGCAGCCCTCATAATGGGCCTGTTCGTCTTCTGTCTATACCGGTACACACGATTTGGTATCGCAACGCGTGCAGCTGACGAAAACGAAAAAGGAGCCTCTCTCCTTGGCTACTCTCCACAGCTAATAGCAGGAATTAACTGGGTTCTCTCATCTGTCCTAGCTGGTATCGCAGGGATTGTCTTTCTTCACAAAACCCAACCTTCGCTATATGCAACGCTGGTAGTTGGTGCGCTCGGCGCAGCTCTATTTGGAAAGTTGACTTCTATCCCTATGACCGTCATTGGGGGTATCATCATTGGCATGATGTCTGGTGGAGGCGTCCAGCTAGCTAACAATAGTTGGTGGCCAGATTGGCTCGAAATTGAAGGTGTCAGAACCTTTATGCCTCTCCTCGTCATCATCCTTGTCTTATATTTCCAAGGAGACAAATTACCGATTCGTGGATCAATAAATGTAGGGAGGCAACCCCACGCTCCTGCTAGCAATAATGTCATGGTCGGCACTATCTTTGCTATGGGATTTGCGCTCATCCTTTCTAACGTCTTTGTCTCCAAATGGGAAGCCGTTCTTACTACAAGTATCTTGGCTACATTGTTCATGTTCAGCCTCATAGTGATTGTGGGATATCTAGGACAAATCTCTCTCGCTCAGTTCAGTATTGCTGGGTTTGCTGCATTCATGATGATCCGTTTTGTAGGAGATGGCACACTACAAAGGGAAGCTGACTACTACGTCATTACCGGTCTAAATATGCCTACAATTTTAGGCTTTGTTTGCGCTGTCGCAGCTGGAACAATTCTCGGGCTCCTAATCGGCTTGCCTGCTTTACGTATCAGAGGTGTTCAACTAGCAGTAGTAACAATGTCTTCAGTTCTCGCAATTGAAGAACTCTTAACGAAGAGCCGATCATTGATGGGCGAAGGCGCTGCCTCAATCCAACCTACGCCATCCAACCCATCCTGGTTCGGCCAATACATAGGCGGATTTAATAAAGAAACTTTCAGAACGGACTATTGGAAATACAGCCTATTCCTTATAATCATGACGGCGTTGGTCGGCGTGGCTGTTGTGAACCTCCGACGAGGAAACACCGGAAGAAGGTTTTTGGCGATCCGCGCTAACGAACGGGCCGCTGCAGCCGCAGGTATCAATGTAAAGAACGCCAAAATGTTAGGTTTCGGTATCTCTTCAGCTATCGCTTCTATCGCCGGTATCATGCTCGCATATAAGATCCCAGCCGTTCAAGCAGAAAACTTCGCTATCTTTAGCGGCTTGGGGTTGCTTGCCTTCGTATATCTAGGCGGAATCACGACAGGGTATGGAGCTATTGTTGGTGGCCTCCTTGTTGCAGGAGGCATGATGCCAGAATTCCTAGGAGTCCATTTCGGCGACGTAGAACGAGGCATGATCAATGCTGTTGGAGCAGTTGGACTTATCGTGAACGCTATCGTGACCGGTGGAGAAGGTGTAGCACTCTTGCAATCTGATGCCCTAGGGAAAGGGCCTCTGGCACTATTGCGTCGAAACCCGGATGAGGACGAGAACTCTGAATCCGATGAGGCCAATGCAACTGAAGGAGCTTCGGTATGAGCAACATTCTTGAAACGTCGGGGTTGACAGTCACCTTTGGTGGGCTAAATGCTTGCGACAAGGTTGACCTCACAGTCCCAGAAGGAAAATTTGTTGGGCTTATCGGACCTAACGGAGCTGGGAAAACAACTTTCATTGATGCTATCACTGGCTACGTTCCAACTTCAGCAGGTACCGCTGTCTTCAATGGAGAAGATATCGGTGAATTGAAACCCCATGAGAGAGCTCAAAATGGGTTGGTCCGAACTTTCCAATCGTTGGAGCTTTTCGAAGATCTCTCGGTCAAAGACAACCTTCTCGTTGCTGGGTATGACACACGTTGGTACAGCTTCCTTCTTGACATGCTGTACATGCCTAGAAAAGACAAAGAAGTTGAAGAGCAAATTGACTGGGCCCTTGAGATCATGGGGCTAAACGATGTAGCTGACGCTATGCCAAGTGACCTAAGCCACGGACGCAGGAAACTTGTTGGTGTAGCGAGAGCACTTGCAGCATCCCCTAAACTCATCCTGCTTGATGAGCCGGCAGCTGGCCTAGATACCGCTGAAAGCCAGATCCTCGGCGGCCACCTCAGAGAATTCCTTGACCATGACATGTCAGTCTTTTTGATTGACCATGACATGGGATTGGTTCTGAGCGTTTGCGACTACATCTATGTTCTTGATTTCGGGAAAATAATTGCCGAAGGGACCCCACAAGAAATCCGAGAGAGTGACACTGTGAAAAAGGCATACCTTGGAGAGGAAGCTGGAGAAATTCAAGCTCAGGCTGGTGAACGTATGACTAGTCTCCAAGGCGATCAGGGAGGCCAAGATGGCTGATACCATATCAACCGGCGACATCGCGAAAAATCACTCTGGCAACCTTTTAGAAATCGATAATTTATCATCCGGTTATGGTGGAGTTGCTGTTATCCGCGGCGTTAATCTGTACGTCGCACCTGGCGAAGTAGTTGCTTTACTGGGTCCGAATGGTGCCGGAAAGACTACGACCCTTTTAACGACGTCTGGACTTCTCAAACCTTTAGAGGGCGACATCGACGTACTGGGGTCACCTACAAATTTTGGTGCCCCTCACCGGACAGCGAGACGAGGGCTAGCGCACGTCCCTGAGGACCGATCCCTGTTCTTTGGATTAACGGTGCAAGAGAATCTCCGCCTTGGACTTCGAGGGAAACGAGCCGATCAACAAGCTGGATATGATGCAGCGCTAGAGCTTCTCCCCGCCCTACAACCCCTAATGAACCGGAGAGCAGGACTGTTATCAGGAGGCGAGCAGCAAATGCTTGCTATGGCGCGAGCGCTAGTTTCAAACCCTAAGATGCTCCTCGTTGATGAAATGAGCCTTGGCCTTGCTCCTATCATTGTGGAGAGACTGCTTCCTATCGTCCGAGATATCGCCGATGAAACTGGAGCCGGAGTCCTTATCGTAGAACAGCACGTGCATTTAGCTCTTGAAGTAGCTGATAGAGGCTATGTAATGAGCCATGGAGAAATCGTCCTTGAAGGAACGGCAGCAGAACTAATGGAACGACAAGACTTGCTCGAAGCAAGCTACCTGGGTGGCGACATTGAGGAGAGCCAATGACGCTTCAGCAGAGATTAGCTTCAAATGTGAAAAATCCATTTGTGATCGCTCATCTGGTATTCGCTGGCACATATTTTGTATTCGTTTTTCTCGGAGACTGGGCTAAACGTAAGGATGCTAGCTACGATGCTTTCGGATTTTATGGAGGGACAGGCTTTGGGATACTCGCTTTCGCAGCTGCTATAGCGCTTTGCATCCTTGCCCTTATGCGCCTAACTGGGTATTCGAAAGTTTTACCTGGGTTAGGCGTTGAACAACTGACTTTAGCCCTAGGACTGTTCGCTACGGTCAATATTTTCGCTTTCGTATTTGGCTGGTTGCCGGTCCTTCCTGTGAAAAAAGACCCTGCAGGAACTGGCTGGGGACTCGTTGCCGCATACTGGCCGGCATCGTTCATTCCGCAGATAGGTATTCTTTCGCTTGCCCGAACTCGACCAGGTAAGGGAATAAAACCGCTCTCGACCGTAGACAGAAATGCTGTTTCTTTGCTTACCCTTGTAGCCGCCGTAGGTGTAATCGTTTTCCCTTTCATGACTTGGCTCAAAGTAGGGGCACTCAAGCTTTCTACATACGATGGTCGAACTGAATGTAAAGAACTTGGTGATATCTGCGTTGAGACTCTAGGGAAAGGGGCTTCAGGGCCCCGCCTCGGCTATCTGCTGCTAATCATTGGTTCGGTTGTCGGGTTCGCAGCACTTATGCGTTTACGCCCTAAAGGACTAGCTGAACCAGGGCCGAACCTTCTACTCTCCCACTGCCTCTTTGGAATGGGACTCACTGCCTTCCTGATTCCATTGGCGATGATTATCACAACGACACAGAACGACAGAATGGCAGCTGGTACTGGTCTCTGGTTAAGCCTCGCTAGCGGTGCGTTAATGATTGTTATTAGTATCTACGAAAATTACCGTAGAGGCGCAAAGGCCGCATAACTTCATTAAGGGCACCTGCTACCAGGTGTCAACCATTGGGCGCCTTTTCTGTCCTTTGCCCTTATTATCTTGATTTCCGGCAGCTTTTAACGCTCTGACAATCCACCGGCGAGAATCTGACGGGTCAATCACATCATCAATCTCAAAATGGTCGGCCATACTCACTGCCTTCCCTACCTCATACATTCGGTCAACAAGGTTCTGATATGCAGTCTCTCGTTCCGCAGGGTCTTCAATCGCTTCCAACTCTTTTCTATACCCCAATTTGACTGCGCCTTCTAGCCCCATCCCGCCAAACTCCCCCGTCGGCCACGCAACCGTAAACAAGGGAAATTTGAACCCTCCTGAAGCCATCGCCTGAGCGCCTAGCCCGTATGCCTTTCGAAGAACAATCGTGCACGTAGGGGATGTCACGGATCGTGCAGTAACAAACATACGACTGACATGGCGCACCAAACCTGTCTTCTCAGCTTCAGGTCCTACCATAAATCCAGGAGTGTCACATAAGCTGATTATCGGCAGCCCATATGCATCGCATAACTGCATGAACCGCGAAGCTTTATCTGCTGCGTCACTATCAATCGCTCCTCCCAAATGGGAGGGGTTGTTAGCTATCACACCAACTGGAATTCCTTCGATTCTAGCTAAGACAGTAATAATTCCTAACCCAAAATCCTTACGGATCTCCAGAACAGAATCATGATCAAACATGGTTCGAATGATTTCTCGCACTTCGTATACGCGCACCCGGTTTTCCGGTACCAAATGTCGAAGTTTTCTTTGATCGTCGCATTCCCATTCCGAGAGAGCACCTTGGAAATATGAAAGGTATTTCTTAGCTACAGCTACACCTTCTTGTTCGTCTTTTACCAAGATATCGACTACCCCATTTTGTGTTTGAATCTCCATAGGGCCAATTTCTGTAGGTTCGTACGCGCCAAGCCCACCCCCCTCAATCATTGCTGGCCCGCCCATACCGATATTGGAATTCTCCGTTGCGATAATGACGTCACAGCAGCCAAGAATAGCTGCGTTCCCAGCGAAGCAATATCCAGAATTGATTCCGACAAGAGGGACAAGCCCAGAAAGTTCAGCCCAAAGTCCAAAAGCTAAACAGTCCAGTCCAGCCACTTGCATACCATCAGTATCTCCAGGGCGACCTCCTCCTCCCTCTGTGAAGAAAATAACTGGTAGCTCCCATCGTTTCGCGATCTCGAAAAGGCGGTCTTTTTTACGATGGTTTTGGCCGCCTTGCGTACCAGCCAAGACAGTGTAGTCATACGACATTACCACGCACTGGGCGTTCTCCTCTGGGAAGACATCTGCATTAACCTCCCCTATTCCAGCAATCATTCCATCTGCAGGAGTATTCATAATCAGATCTTCAACTGATCTTCTTTTGCGCTGTGGGGCGATAGCTAAAGATCCATATTCGATATAGGTATCGATATCTAAAAGGTCATCTAGATTCTCTCTAGCCGTCCTCTGTCCACGGCTTCGGCGTTTTTCTACGGCATTTGGGCGGCGATGATCTAAACCTATTTCGTGACGTTCATTGGCTTCTGCTATGTCGTCACGCATATGATCTAGGTCCATCTCAGATGCAGTTCTTTCATCAACTTGTGAGATTTCTTTAGGCGCCAAGGAAAATAGTTCTTGCCCTTCAAGGACTGTCTCCCCTACCTCCACATGCAGTTTCTCAATTGTCCCACTGAACGTTGCGGAAATTTCATGTTCCATTTTCATTGACTCGAGTATCGCTACACGTTGCCCCTCAGCCACATCATCCCCTACTTCCACATCAACAAGGAGAACCGTTCCTTGCATGGGTGAAAATAATCGTGAAACCATAGATGTTGGGCGGTCTACTCTGCAGAAGGTGCCGGCAATTGATTAATGTAGGTAGGTAGATCAAAGTAGTCACGCCATAGGGTTATTTGACCATTTTCGATTTCAAAGATGCCTGCAACCGGTACCTCTACCCAACCATGCGGCCATTTGAATCGGTCAAGGCGTTCATTGAGAACTACCCCTTCTGATCCAGTCTGGCGTATGGTGATCCATTCAATTTCTGAGCACCGTTCCATAACAGGCTGAAGGTATTCATGGATAACTTCTCTCCCATAGACTTTTCCCATAGGTACGTTGTCATATTCGCAATTGTCACTCAGAAGAGCTGTCGCCGCATCTAGGTCTTTCCCATTGATGTACTCCATGAATAAATTTACGATATCTTCTGAAGATAAGTCGTCTACCATGGCGGTTTCCCTTCCCACCTGTCCCAATGTAAAACTGTTTCAATGGGCGGCCGTTTCGCTGGTTTGAAGTCAGTTCCTCGGGAATAGCCACAAGTAATCAAGGCGCATTGGGTGTAGCTCTGATAATCAATCCCAAGAATCTCTGCCGCTTGCTCTTCGAACATTAAATGGATGGTTGTCCAAGCTGTTCCTAGGCCTCTTTCTCTAGCTGCAATCATAAAGCTCCAGGCTCCTGGGAGAATAGATCCCATCATCGAAGTAACTGCCATGGATGGAAGCCCCTCAAGTCTTCCTGGAAGCAGGGGAATCATCATGACGGGTGCTTTTTCGAAATTCTCTGCCAAGTACTGGGCGGAGCTGGCAACACGATCTTGTTGCGCAAGTCGATCCGAATCTTCACCCTTGTACGCTGTTTCTACGTTCCCTTCCATTTGGACATAGATTTCCCACCCTTGGCGGTATAGGTCAGCAAGGGCAGAACGTTGCTCTTGGTCGGTTACCACCATCCATTGCCAAGACTGGGAGTTCGACCCAGTTGGGGACTGGAGGGCGGACTCTAAACATTCACGGATAACTTCTGGCTCTACAGGGCGATCAAAGTCGAGTCGCTTCCTAACAGCTCTCGTGGTAGCAAGAGCCTCATCTACAGTGAGATTTAATCTCATATCATTCTCCTTCGCGTATATCTGAGCTTTACTCCTCTTCTAAACGCTGTTGGTATTGGTACGCTCTATGTGTTCGGCCTCCAGCGACGAGGATATTTCTTCCCGTTACCCACCTAGAAGCGGGGCTAGAAAGATAAACGACTGTGTGTGCAATATCATCGGGGGTTCCCAGAAATCCTAAGGGGATAGTGGCAGCAATTTGTTCTTCAGCGTCTGCAGCTCCCAATACTTTATCGAAGGCTTCAGTGACAACTGGTCCAGGTGACACAGCATTAACTCGTATCTCAGGAGCTAGTTCTATCGCTAACGTTTCAGTCATGTTAAGCATTCCTGCTTTCGCAGCTGCGTATGGACCCGTGTATGGAGATCCTCGCATCCCAGCACCAGATGCAATATTAATAATGCTTCCGCCATCTTCCATTCGCTTTGCGGCAGCTTTTGCGCCTTGAAAAGCAGTAGTCAAGTTAAGTTCGAGTTGACTTCGAAAAATTTCATCTGGGGTATTAACCAGAGTACGTGTATTCTTTTCGTCTGAACCACCTACATTATTTACCCAAATATCAATTCTTCCGAATTTCTCGATGGCCAGATCCGCAAGTTCTTCCGAGCGGTCACGAATATCAGATGCAAAGATAAGTTCTTTTCGCCCGCGTTCCCTTACTCCGCGTGCCGTCTCCTCCAAGTCTTTCTCCCTACGAGCATTCAGAGCTACATCACAACCTGCATCAGCAAGACCCCATGCGATACCCCGTCCAATGCCCTGACCTGAACCCGTAACGACAGCTACTTTACCGTCTAGGTGAAATTGCTCCATGAAGCCCATAAATGCCCCCTATATTCCTGCTCTTTGCACACTAGCTCAAAGTCTCTTCGATGACCCATGGGAAGGAGGACAAATTCCTCTCAGCATGGGCTGAAATACGAAAGACAAGCTACTGTCATATCATGAACCGTTTAACTGACAAAATTATTGTGGTCGTTGGAGGTGCAACAGGATTCGGCTTGGCGTGTACAAGGCGTTTCTCAGATGAGGGAGCGACTGTTGTTATAGCCGGAAGAAGAGGCGACCTAGCCCAAGCTACAGCCGAACAATTTAATGGGATGGGCGTGCAGTGGGATGTAACGAACTTTGACCAAGGAGAAAATGTCGTTTCAGAAATCTTGGGGAAATATGGAAAAATAGATGCTGCCATAAACTTCGCCGGGTACGACGATGTGAGCTTGATAAAAGAAATTACGCCTGAGCATCTTGAACCTATGGTTAATGTCCAATTCAACGGCGCAATCTACTTCCTTCGATTTATGTGTAATGCTATGGCTCAAGGAGGTGGAGGGTCAGCGATTCTTTGCTCTTCCCTTACTGCACAAAGTCCTGCTATCGGGCGTGTCGGATATGCGGGGTCTAAAGCAGGGCTCGAATATGTAGCAAAAATAGCTGCTGTAGAATACGGACATGAGCAAGTGAGAGTGAACTGCATAGCGCCGCATGTAATAGAAACTGACATGACGGCTGAGGCGTTTACCGAAGAGAATAGAATCGCTATTGAAGCTGTCAGACTGCAAACTCCCGCAAAAAGGATGGGTCATGTTGACGATGTAGCTAATTGTGCCCTGTACTTGGTAAGCGATGAATCGAATTATGTTAATGGGGAAACTATTCGGATTGATGGTGGAGCCCATACACAAAAACTTCCTTCAGACTGGGACTATGCATTCCTAGGGGTCGTAAGACCAGATTTAGGGGAACATCCGCGTGCTGTAATGCCTGATTGGTATCGGGAAGAGATGGAACAAGCAATTGATGGTGAGAATTAGAGATTGATCACTTTAGTGAATGGCTGAGTCAAGAAAATCTATAACTGCTTTGGTGAAGATATCGTTTTTGTCTCCCGCTACCATATGTCCAGCACCACTAACATCGATATAACCTGCGTTCGGGAATTCTCTAAGAAACTCTCTAGCCTCAACTTCCGTTACTAGGTCACTAAGTCTTCCCCTTACTAGAAGCATCGGGACTGTAATTGCTAAGCATAACGAATGTAAAAAATCGGAATCTTGCATATCAACCCTCCGCTTCGTATTTGAAGTTTCAAGAAAAGCAGGATCCCAATGCCAAAACCACCTTCCGCCGCGTTCATGAAGGTTTTTCTTTAACCCTTCCAAGTCTGCTGGTATTTCGCGTTCCGGATTATAGGCAGAGATAGCTTTTGCTGCCGCTTCTAAACTTGGGAACCCTGTTTGAAGATGCTCGAACATAAACGACTTGACTCTTTCAGCCCCCGAGCGGTTCATGCGGGGCACGATGTCGACCAACACCAGTGATCGAAGCGAATTTGGCCGTAAATATCCTTCTAAGTACATCCCTGTCAAGCCACCTAACGAAGCGCCAACGAGAACTGGTGATACCCCAATCTCTTGAATAACGCTGTCAATATCTCCAGCAAATCCATCAAGACCGTATTCCTCGTTGGGAGCCCAGCTAGATCTTCCATGCCCACGTAAATCTATAGAGATCGCGCACCAACCCTTCTCAGCAATATCTGAAGCTGTCGACCCCCATGAATGGCGTGTCTGCCCTCCTCCATGGAGCAGAATCACAGTATTCTCATTCAGATCTCCCCAAAAATCAGCTTCTATTTGGATACCGGCGCCTGTTTGAAAGCGCTTTGTTTCACATCGAACTGATTTCATGAGTTACATCTTTCGCAAAATTCTTAAACAACAGTATTTGAATTTCTCAAGCCGCTGATTTCTTCAGAACCAAATCCTGCCTCAGAAAGAATCTGATCTGTATGTTCTGCATAAGCTGGTGCAGGACTTGGTTCAACTTCTATTTCTGATGAGAAGCTAGCTCCTTGACGCGGGACACGCATCTTGCCGATTATTGGATGCGTTACCTCCATCACCGCCTCTCTAGCTATCACATGGGAGTCATCAGAAACCTCACTTGGGTCAAGGACTGGCACAGCTGGGACATCTGCTTCTAAACATCGCTTCAGAACTTCCTCACTTGTATACGCCAATACCATTTGTGCAAAGGCTTCGTACCAATCTGTAAAGTTTTTGCTTCTATTAGAAGCTGTAGAAAAGCGAGCATCTCCCGCTAGGTCTGGACGGTTCAGAACTACACAAACAGCGTCCCATTGCTTATCAGTCCCAGCAGTGACTGAAACCCACCCGTCTTGCGTTGCGAAAAGTTGATAGGACCCTAGAAGGTTGGGTAGGTGAAGCGCGTCGCTATCAAGAAGAGTCTCATGCATCATGACATCAGGCCAGTTAAAGGCGATATTCGCTTCGAACATAGAGATTTCTACATGCTGGCCTTCATTTGTAGCGTTTCTCCGAAACAATGCCGCTGTTATTGCCTGAGCTGTAGTTAAAGCGGCGACCTTATCTGCAACCATCCCACGAATAAGTGTTGGTCCTTCATTGGTTGTTTGCGCACCAGCCCAACCGGACAATGCTTGGATAACAGGGTCATAGACAGGGCGTTCGCTATATGGGCCAGAGGATCCAAAACCTGAAGATGACACATATATAAGTTCAGGTAGGTGACTGTGGACCTCTGCATACGAAAATCCAAGACGGTCCACTGCCCCTGGACGGAAGCCTTGAATGAAAATGTCTGAGCGCTTAAGTAACCGCCAGAGCACCTGCTTACCTTCTTCACTCATGAGATCGATACCTATGGAGCGTTTCCCTGCATTAGCGTTAGCGAACCAACCCGACATACCGTTCTTACGGCTACCGTACATTCGAAGGTCATCTCCACCAGTCGTATTCTCGACCTTAATAATTTCTGCCCCTTGCGTTGCTAAAATATACGTCGCACCCGGAACAGCTATCATCTGGCCAAGTTCAATAATTTTTACTCCATCTAACGGACCTGCCATAGCTCTCCTTCTCCTCTGTAAATTTAGTTCGGAGTAAACCTAACCCTCAACTCTTTGGTAGATCCAAGTCTCTGGGAGTATCCTCGCTATGAAGAGTAGAAGATCTCGTCGACATAGCAGCTTAGAAATTTACCCATGCACAAAATAGGTAGGGTCCTTCTCTGGGTCTGCGGTCCTATTCACAGGACAATCATTTGCGATATCCAAAACTGCTAGAAGCCTTCCCATACCAAGGCAGAAACCTATTAGCGCTACCAATTCAAGTATCTGCTGATCGGTGAAATTCTCTTTTACTTGTGCCCAATATTCCTCATCGTCTTTTAAATTAACGTGATCAAAGACGAAACGTTCAGCCATCTCAGCAGCCAGCTTCTCTGGAACGGTAAACGCTCCTATCTCCTCATACTCAGATACCCGATGATATAGATCTTCTTCAAGTCCTTGCTGCATCGCCGATGCAGAACGAGTATCCATTCATATATGACACTCATTGATTTGAGCGATTCGCAT
>MDTG01223888.1_pt1 | contig 14022 bp, 13 predicted proteins | sample 811421 | NCBI WGS metagenome assembly MDTG01 (sample SAMN05326645, study PRJNA326480) | marine metagenome | isolation source: seawater | place: Pacific Ocean: South East | collected 2011 | reverse complement strand
TGATATTATCGATATTAATGAATTGCTAAAATCCTTACCGCACATAAATTTTTTAAATATAGATGTTGAAGGGTTAGATGAAGAGATAGTTTTATCAATTAATTTTGATTTGTATCAGCCAGACATAATATGTTTTGAAGATATTAAGCTATGGGGTGGTTCTGATGATATATATAAAAAACTAACCGGTTATGGGTATGAAAGATTTTTTATAGCTGGAGAATCTATAGGATATTCAAAATTTCCTAAAATTTCTTAAATATCTTCTATAATGAATAATTCTAATATTTCCACGTTTTTTGAATAATACGATAATTATCAAAAACTTGTTTTAATTTTTCCCAATGCTGTGAAGTATTTTTATTAATTATGTGCTCATAAGCATTAAGTATTAATTTATTTACTTCGTCATCATTATTTATAACTTTTATAAGATTTTTACACAAAGATCTAGGATTCTTTAAATCAATAAATAAGGCTTTATTTTTCATTTGTTGATTTAAGCCATTAAGGTCTGAGTAGAGGATTGGACATTTGAATAGACTAGCTTCAAGTGGTGGTATATTCGTTGGACCAAAATATGTTGGCATGACCAAGGCAAGTGCCTGTTTGTATAAATATGGTATTTCTTTATTTTCAACGAAACCTATGCAATTTAATTGCTTTTTAATGCCGAATTCCTCAGCAGTTTTTTCAATGTATTTTTGATTTCCTTTGTTAGAACCTGAAAAAATAACATCCAAACTAATATTATATTCTTCTTTTAAAATTTTAATGCCTTCAAGAATATATATATGATTCTTATGAGACCAAAATTGAGCTGGATAGAAAATATAATCGTTTTTTAGGGAATATTTTTCTTTTATACTAATATAATTATCTTCAAGCCATTCTTCAGAAATTTCTGTTGATCTTGAGGGCACCATAGGCATAACTGTTACTCTGTTATGATCAACGCCATACCTTTTAATAACATTTTGTTTACCTAACTCAGATTCAGTAAATATATTTGTTGCCCTGGGAAGCAGTTTTAATAAATGTTCTTCTCTTGAATAAAATTCATTGTTGAGACTGACTTCAGGAAATTCTGGATAATCTCTATGACATAAATCCCATAAAGTATATATAAAATTATGATTATTAAGATACCGATATAATGAACTTTGTGTTAAAAAATATACCAAATCTATGTCCTGCTTTAAAAAGACTAAATCTAATTTTAATTTAAGTGAATTAATAAAAAATCTTATTACTTTAACCGTTTTTAAATACGCGAGAATTCTATCAAATTGATTGATTTTAATATATTCAGCCTTTATTCCATTTTCTTCAAGGATAGCTACGTTATCTTTTTCTGTTGAATAAAATATAAAGTTATATTCGGTTGTTTTATTTTCATTAAGAACACATGCCATAGAGAGGGATGCTTGAAAGCCACCTCCTGAATCTATCCGGTTATCTATTAAAACTGCTATGTTAATTTTTCTTTCCCAATTTTTCTGCTACATAGGTTACGTTCCAATCATACTTATCTAGTTTTGCATCAATATTGTTAAATGGGCAACTATATTTAACCTCGAATTTATTAGATGATAAAATTTTATTCATTTCATTCAAGAAAAAATATCTTAATTCATGTTTTTCTGAAAATTTATCAAAAGATTTATCATTTTTATATAAATTAAAATTAAAGTCGACTGTAATTAAATTCATTGATTTTTGGATAGTTGCAAAGGTTTCTCTTTCAATTTTAATTTCGCCAGACTCGACAACTTTGTTTTTTTGAGGAGAGTAATCTTTTGTCACTGCATCACCATTCCAAAAGTCAAAAATTAAAATACCATTTTCGTTCAATAAATTATTAATGTTCTTAAATGCTAAAGATAGGTCCTGGTCAGAGATTACATAATTGATAGATGAAAACAATGCGAGAATAACATCATATTTTTTAGCAATGTTGTGAGCGGTTTGGAAAGATTCATTATAAAAATTTATATTTTTTCCAGCTTCACTAGCTCTTTTTTTTGCAATATTAATCATATCTAAAGAAATATCTGATCCATCTACCTCATAGCCATAAGATGAAAGCTCAATTGCGTGTATTCCGGTGCCACACCCAATATCTAGAATAGAAATATTTTTTTTATCATTAGGTATATTTTTTTCAATAAGTTGATTAATGAATAAGGATTCACTAACGTAATTTTTATCTTGATAAAAAAGGTCGTAATACTGTGCATATTGACTAAATCTTTTCTCTGACGATTCCATTATTTGATTAGCCGATATATTTTTCAAGAACTGAAGAAAATCCAGATACCACATAATCTAATTCATCATTAGTAATGTCAGGACCACTTGGAATATAAAATGAATTATTTGATGTTAAAGCTGCAACAGGACAATCATCAGGTTTTGTCAAATTTTGTTTAATAAATATTTTTTGAAGATTAAAAGGCACAAAACCCTGTCGAGTTTCAATACCAATCAGTCTAAGATCTTCAAGTATTTTTTCTCGCATTCCAGAAATTTTAGAAGATGGGTTTATTACCATGTGATACATCCAATAAACATTCTTTGCATAGTCTTTTTCTTGAGGAAGTAATATAAATTCTTTGAATTTAGAAAGCTTTTGTGTATAAAAGTTAGCAATCTCAATTCTTTTGTTAATTAAAAAGTCCGCGTTTTGTACTTGCTCACAACCAATTGCAGCCTGAATATTTGTTAATCTGTAATTGTAACCAATATCTGTATGTTGAAATTTATCATTTGTTCCAAAAGCAAGTGATTTTAAACTTTTTACTTTATCAGCCAGTTTTTTGTCATTGGTTGTTACCATACCTCCCTCACCTGTTGTAAGAATCTTATTAGCAAAAAAACTAAAACATCCTGCAGAGCTTAATCCTCCAACCTTTTTTCCTTTATACTCGGCTCCATGAGCTTCTGCACAATCTTCAAAAAGAGGTATGTTAAATCTATTAGCAATTTCAATAATTGGATCCATGTCGACAGGATGGCCAAATAGATGAACAACCATGATTGCTTTTGTATTTTTAGTTATTTTTTTCTTTAAGTCTTGAACATCAATATTTAAAGTATCCATTTCTATATCTACAGGGACTGGTTTTGCACCTAAATACATCACAGAAAAAAATGTCGCCATATTTGTCAAAGATGATACTAGGACTTCATCGCCTTTTTTAATGTTACTTGCAGCTAAAGCCAAATGTAATGCACTTGTTCCAGATGAGCATGAAATTGCATATTTAGTATCACAAAATTTAGCAAAATTTTTCTCAAATTCAATAATATGATTGCCAAATAGCCCTGATATAGCTTTATCATTTAAAGCTTCAACAATATTTTTTTCAACTTGATTGGTGAAAAGAGGCTTTGCTACAGGTACTTTCATTTAATCCTCATATGGTATTAGTGGATTTTTAAGTCTAAAAGTATCTTTTTCATAATTCATTCCAGACCTTGGTCCTCTTGTTAGGACTAATAGTTCGGATTCCTCTATGCCTTTAAAAGCATGGGCCTCCCATGGCTGACTTACACAAAAGTCGCCAGGATAAAGTATTTCTTCAAAAACCTGATTATCAGTATCTTCAAATAAATTTTTATCAATTATTTTATTGCAGTACTTTAATTTTCCACTTAAAACATAGTTCCACTGAGTTGTCTCTTTATGATAATGATTAGCTCGAATCGCATAATTTTTAAATGATATATATGTAATAGCGTCTACGCTTTCATCGTTAAGAATATCAAGGATGATACCTCTATGATCTTCAAAAGCTGGTTCAATTTTCTTTTTCAAACTCTTTCTCCTTTTCTGTAATTGTATACTTTTCATTTATTTCAGGAATTATGAATGTCTTATTTAAATGCTCTAGCTTAGATTTAAGAAACTCTGCAATGTTCCATGGCAAGATTAATAGATGAGTCACATCAGCATCGATATCCTTATCATCTACAATTGGTATCATTGAACCAGGCGCAACTTTTCCTATCTTCAGTATTGAAGCATCTGTTAAATAGCTTATAGAGTCCTTATCTAAATTAAAGTAATTAAGCAAGGTGTTGCCTTTTGTAGCAGCGCCTACCCCTACTACCTTGCCTCCATCTTTCAATATATTATATATTTGAGAATTTACATTTATCTTCATTTCTCTAATATCTTTCATAAACTTTTTATATTTTTTGTTTGAAAATAAGTCTACTGACTCCTCTTTTGTGATGAAATCGCTTACAAGCTTTGATTCTTTTATATTAGAGGTTTCTTTTTGAACAAAAACTCTGAGGGAGCCGCACATATAACTTATATTTATTACATTTGTAATTATTAGATTATGTTGTTTCATTAAAGACTTTAATGCTTTAACGCTAAAATAATGAACATGCTCGTGATATATGGTATCGAATGCTACTTGCTCTACAAGATCATACAAATATGGAACTTCAAATACTAAAATACCATCTTCTGACAAAATTTCTTTTGTTTTTATAAGTACATCATTTATATCATCAGTATGATTGAGTACGTTTGAGCTTAAAACACAATCAACATTTCCAACTTTTTTAATTTCTTCAATTGATTCATTAAAAAATTTATTAATAGTCTTAATTCCGTTTTGTTTTGAAATTTCTGCAATATTTTTTGATGGTTCAATATTCAAAACGTTATGGTAACCATTTTCTTGAAATTTGGATAAAAGTGTCCCCACATTTCCACCTATATCAATTATTAAAGATTCTTTATCAGGCATAGAATTATTAATAACGGAATTAGCAAAAGTTTCGAAATGTTCTTCAGCAACAATTGAATTAGATGAATCATAACTATATTCATATTTTTGATACCTTTCCTCAGGAGTAACAAAATACTTTGTAAAAACATGACTACAGTTTCTGCATTTGGCAAGCCTTAATGGATAAACGGGTAGATGAGAATATTCAAATTCAGAGGGAATAAAAGTATCAGCAGGTGGATGAGAACCTAAATCAACAACCTCATCTATTTCTTTGGATCCACAAATTCTACAATTTTTAAGAAACATTAATAATTACCGTATAAATACGTGCTAATTATACATACTTTTCCAACTGCTATAGAGATATTTCTTTCTATGTTCTTTTCATAAAACCTATTAAAAAAGCTTTTGAAATTGATTTCAATATAGAGAGAGGTCTGATTTTTCTTGAATAAATTCTTGGTGTTACTAAACTCAACAGGAAGTAATAGATTGCTAAAAATAGCCTAAATAAGAACCATCTAATCTGAAATGAGTAAAGCACCTGAACACTTAAAATATAGTTATGTCTTGAAAGTCCTAAAAATCCACAATATTTATATACTTCTTTTTCTATGCTTTGATAATAATCCAATGCTAGATAAGCTGACCTAAGAAAATTTCTTGAAACATTTACTCCACCATCATAAGAAGTCTCAAGTTTGACAGAAAGTTCTTCTGGAACTAATTTCACTTTAAATATTTTTGATGCGCTCAGAGTAAATGCATCATCTTTTAAGTATCCTCCATCTTTATATGCTTGAAATTTAACTTTTTTACTTGCATCTTTTGATATAAATAATGTTATTGTGTCTGCTAATCTACCTTGATAAAGGAAATCTGCATAATTGTTATCAACGCTTAAATAACACTTAGGGTTTTGTCCTGATGTCCAACAATACGCAAACTGAGTTCCATCAGAAGTGGCATTTATCATTTTTGACAAGAAATTTGGAAACCAAATATCCCCAACATCAAGAAAAGCAATATAGTCACCTCTAGCAATTCTTGTTCCAAAATTTAAATTATGTGTCTGGCCACTGTTTTTTTTAAAAAATATTTTTTTTATCCTCTTATCATCAACTTCTTCTAGAACTTTTTTTGTTCCATCTGAAGAAGCATCATCTAAAATCAAAATTTCAAAATCTTGAAAATCTTGCCAAAGAATACTCTTTAATGACATCATAATTGATGACTCGCAATTATATGTACAGAGCAAAACAGTAATCTTTGGTTTACGCAATTCAGCCATCATAGATCAATAGTTTCTATATCAACGACTTCATGACAATAAAATATAGATCTAGTAGACAAATTTTTAACTCTCTTAGGGAATTCATCTTCTATCATTTCCATAGGCCTTATAACATCTATTAAATCTAGAAAGTGTAAAGTTTGTTTTTCTTTTTTATTATCTTTCCTCAAAAATTTTAATTTTCTTGCTTCATCTTTAGCTAAAACACCTTCTTTTATTGCCTTTACACTATTTGGATCTGTATTCATATGATCATGATCAACACCTAGGAGATATATTTCCTCAAAACCTTGATATAAAGCTAAGAAAATTGCAAAATTTGAGCTTGATTTAAACGACCAAACAGTCTTTGAGCAATCAAACGAAGAATCTGATAATTTATTTTGTTTTTCAAACCTTATATTACAGTGAATGTAATTCTTATTTTTATGATTTTCTGTCCCTCTTGATTTAAAGGCATCAATATAATTCTTTTTATAGTCATCTATCCCAAAAAAATATCTGACATTGGAATGAATATTTTCATCCACCTCTGTTATGTAATCATCATATATCTGCTTATTTCTAAATTTATGAAGAGGTGTGTCAACATGCTGTTTTATACCAATTTTTGAATTAACAAGCTCTTTATAATTTCTGTGAAATGAAAATGAATTAAGACCTATGATATTTTCGTCTTTTAATCTTAGAAGATCAATAGAGTCTATTGAGTGCCCCGAGCCAAGAATAAAACATCTTTGGCCTTTCATTGAATCTTTATAAACCTTATTTTTTTTAAAATAACTTTTGTATCTCAAGTATATTAATTTAAATTTAATAAAATAGTAAAAGTCTAATATTATTAAAGGAACAAAATTTTTCACAAATATTTTCAGCATTCTTAATTCTTTCTTGCTTCAATAAATAATTGGTGTGTGCCTTTTCTTGGTGAAATATTTTTAGCATCAAGATCTTTAAATATATGCTCATTAAAAATTGTTTTGTCGAAAGTCGTTTTTATAGTATCTGAAAAATTTACTGATTTTAAAAATATTGACAAAGAAGAGTAGTCATAAATCCACATATGCTTTTCTCCTATTGAAGCTAAGCTTATATTTGTATTTCTATAGCTTTTTGGTAGTAGGAGTATAATAGTCCTTATCCATAATAATGAAAAAATATTAAATATGATTTTAGGATCTTTTTTAATTCGTTCTATAGCCTTTATTAATGGATTTTTTTTACTTATATATACTTCTTCAAAAATATCTTCACCTAGTATTTTTGATACATATGATTTTAATTCAATATTATCTGAAGTTTTGATCTGATTTATTAATATTGCAAGATTTCCACCTGAATTTAATCTCACACATTGATCTAACATCAACTCACAAATAAAGTTTCTTTTTTCATGATCATTACTTTCATAATGATTAATATATTCTTTAGAAAGAAATTCTAGATCTGGAGTAATAAGCCTAATAACCCCTTTTGGTTTAAGGACTCTGTAACATTCAGTAAGAAAAAAATTGACTTCATTTTTAGGAATATGCTCAATAAAATGGGATGCATAAACAACATCAAAGGTCTGACTATCAAAAGGTAGTCCCTTTAAAAGATCAGCCTTTATTACATCAGGAGAGTTTGTAGTAAAGTCGATATTTGTCCAATTTTTATCCTTGATATAAATGTTACCGCATGCAATATTGAGGTATTTCATTCTTAACTTTTTTTGGAATTGATCTTATATATTTCAAAGAAAATTATTAAAAAAACAGATATAAAAAAAGCAATTAGGGTTCCCAATATAACGATAATTGTTTTTTGTGGTTCAGAGGCTTGAACAGGATTAAATGCTCTATCTATGATTTCCAAGGAAAATTCATCAGTAACTTCTGATAATGCTAAAACATTCATTTCATTCTGGATACCTGCAATTAAAGCATTTTGTATTGCTAGTGAATCAGTTTTAGCTAACTCTGACTCATAATACTTTATAGAGCCTGATGCCTTATTTTTTTCTTTACGTTTTGTATGAAGATTTATCTCATCAACAATCATATTATTCCACCGAGTTGCAACTTCAGGAGATATATGACTTACCCTAATTGTTACAAAACCGGATACCAAATCAGTAAAAACACTAAAGACATCTCCGTGGAATGCTTCAAAGGCTTTTTCAAATAATGGTTTACCTGACGACCAAGTAGATGTTTCTTTATCAAATGCATCGTTAAAGATGATTTCTTTTGAAGCAGGATCGTAGTAGTCAAATGCCATTAATTCCGCCACAAATATATCATCTTCATAAAAATTTCGAAAAAATGTCCTAGATTTTAGATAAAGTATAGTTTTGTCAACTTCTGAAGTTTGAGGTCCTTTTCCACTAAAAATATTTAATACAGAACCCATTCCATCTGATTTACTTGGTAAAGCTGATACTCGTTCTGCTTGAACGTGAACAGAATCAGAAACATAAATTGGATTTAAAGTGTAAGAGTAAATTATTGATACAACACAACCAATAACTGTGAATGAAAGTATAAATTTGTATTGTTTTGATAATATTTTTAAAAGAGAAAGAATATTAATCTCAAAAAAATCGTTAGTTTTAGTATCTTTCATAAGATTATTTATTTTTTAAATTCCAATTATACTTTATCTTTTGCTTTAATAACTTATTGATTAATTTTTATTGCCAAACCATAAAATGGTTTCTTTTATCCCATCATGAAATGACATTTCTGATTTATAGTTAATAACGTCTTTTATTTTATCTACACATGAATAAGAATCTTTAATATCACCAATTCTGAAGTCTCTATAGTGCGGTTGATCTTGATTAATTTTATATCCTAAATCAATCATAGAGTCTTTGATTACCTTAAATAGCTCAATTAATGATATTTTCTTACCACTACCAACATTAAAAACTTGTCCAGAAATATTTTTATTACACTTTGCTATTAAGATATTTGTATTAACTATGTCATCAATATGACAAAAATCTCTGGTATTTTTTCCGTCACCATTAATGAAAACAACTTCATTTTTAATAAAACTAGATATCCAATTTGGTATTACAGCTGCATAATCTCCATCTATGTTTTGAAAATTCCCATAAACATTAAAATACCTCAATCCTACTATATCCATCTTAAATATCTTAGAAAATAAATTTGAATAGTCTTCATTTATTACTTTTGATAAGGCGTATGGTGATAGTGGCTTTATTTTTGAATCCTCCTTTTTTGGTAACTCGGAGTCATCACCATAGACAGCGCTGCTTGAGGCATAGACAATTCTTTTAACATTGTTGTTCTTGGATGCCATTAGAATATTTAAGAAACCTTCAACATTTATTTGATTATTTAGTATTGGAGATTCCATAGACTTCGGCACAGATCCCATGGCTGCATGATGTAAGACATAATCTACTTCCTTGCAGACCTCATTACAATCATCATAATTGCAAATATCTCCGTTAATGAAAATAAAATTTTTCCATAGCTCATTTCCAACAACTGCTTTTGCCATATCTAAATTTTCTTGACTGCCATTAAAGAAATTATCAATTCCAACAACTAATTGATTTTTTTTTAATAATTTAATCAGTAAATTTACCCCAATAAAGCCAGCAACTCCTGTAATAAGCCATTTATTTGTTTCTTTTAAATTGACTTTTTCTGCCATTTTATTTGGTAAATACACTCATTAGTGAATTAGATAAACTGATTCTAAAAGAATCATGTGAATTATTTTTTTCTACAAATTTTATTGCTTTATTTTTCATCCTTAGAATCTCTTCTGGATTAAGTTTTAATGCCTTATTTATAGCTTTTTTTACACCCAAAACAGTAATTTCTTCTATTAATATTCCATGATCTTTTATGTCTATACCGCATTCTTTAGAGATAATTGGTATTAGACCAAATTGCATACAAGTTATTACTGAAGATGCCATGCCCTCGGAACATGAGGGAAGAATTACAAAAGAGTTTCTATCTATTAATTTTTGCATTTCATTTGAGCTGACATCAACCATTCCATGAAACTTAATATTTGATCTTAAAAAACTATTTTTATACAACATTATAAAATCTTTTTCTTTTTCAATAGGGCCACATATATCTAAAATAATGTCCGATGAAGACTCATCAATTGCATCTAGGACTAAATCTAAACCTTTATGCACAGCGCCCGCACCTCCAAACCAAAGAAATCCTGAATTAACTTGCAGATTGGGTCTTAGTTGTGATGGTATACAAGGAACTGGAACAGTTTTAATGTTATCAACAAGGCCTGAATAAGAGGACTTTGTTTGAGTATTACCAGTAAGAATAAGCATATCTGAATTAATAGTAGTGTGCATCCAGGGCCAGTAAGCTTCTCTTCTAGGCGTGAGCATTACTTTTTTATTTTTGAAAACCTCTTTAATTCTCATTGCCTCTCTTTCATTCGAAAAATTTGGGTTAGAGCCGGTTAGATAACAAATCCTAATTCCATTATAATTTTTATCAATGTTAAAAGAATTATGAAATGGAGATCCAAATCCAAATATTACATCATATTTTAAATAATCTATATTTCTTTTGCATTGCCAGTCTACCACGTCGACATTAAACTTGAGTTTGTGAAATATATCTGCGATTATTCTTGATTCTATAACATTAGAGTGTTTTATAGGCCTATCTTTCATGTAAAATGGCGACTTTATATAGCAAATTAAAACCTTCTTATTAAATGATTTGTCAGTATAAACCTGCATTGGATATGAGTACTTAACATAAATATCTCTTATAAAGTCTTTCAATAAACTTATCATCTTAATTTATCTTTGAGCAATTGCTATCAAAGTATCAGTTGAGTCAATCATATCAAGAGAATTTTGATAAGCGATTTTTAATTCATCGTTATCTATTACTGCTAACGGTCCTCTATGGCCCCCAGGAGTCCCATGTGCTAACCATTGAATATGATTTGCTAAAGAAAATCTTTGTATGCCATAAATCTTAATATTTTTGTATCCTGATTCTACTAGGAAAGCATTAAGAGTTTCTTTAGTATGTAAGATTAAGTGCTGAGACCAAAGAGTAAAATCTATGAATTTTTCTAATTTAAGTTTACTTATAAGAAAATCGTTTGCATGAGGCACCTCAATTATTAAACTTCCATTTTTTGATAAACAAGATCTTATTGATTTTAGGTGTCTAATTGGCTCTTCAAGATGCTCTAAGCTATGAAACATAAAACAAGAATCTATATCATCTGGAACATCTTTTATATCTTTGTAACATTTAATACCATCAGAGTTTAAATCACTAATGTAATTTTGTTGTAGTTCAACCCCATAAGAAGAATTGGTTTGATTTAAAGTATTTTTAAGAAATGTTCCTGCTCCACAACCAAAATCACATATTATTTTTTTATCATAATATTCCTTAAAATCTTCCTTTCTTCTATTAGCATCTTGAATATCTTCATAAGATATATCTGGAGCAGACCCCTCTTTTTCTCTATAAAGACCCTCTGTATATTCCTCATTTCCAACGAAATAATCATCAATAAAAATAACGCCAGTTTTATTGTCTTTATAGACATTTAAGCCTTCAACATCTCTTGTTGAGTTTGAAAAAATTTCAATACTTTCATCTGAAACAAGTTTAAGAGATTTTAATGTGTCTAAAATTTTAGCCATGTGAAGAATTTTACATGATTTTTAAGAATTTTAATTAAACTGACTTGATAACATTTTTGAAAATTTAGACTTGTCATTCTTTATTAGAATTTCGTACTCACCAGACTCAATAATTTGACCATTTTCCATTACATAAACAAAATTAGAATTCTTAATTGTTGAAAGCCTATGAGCAATTGTAATCATCGTAATGTTCTTAGAAATTTCATTTATTGATTTCTGAATATGTTTTTCTGATTCGTTATCCAACGAGCTTGTTGCTTCATCAAGAATAAGTAATGATGGATTTTTTATAATTGCCCTCGCTAATGCAATTCTTTGTCTTTGTCCACCAGAAATACTCCCACCTCTATCACCAAGGTTTGTTTTTAATCCATTCGGTAAATCTTTCACAAAATCCAAACAATTTGATATTTCTAATGATTCCCATATTTCTTTTTCTGTGCAATCCGGTTTTGACCATCTGAAATTTTCTAGAATACTTGTATTGAATAAGAATGGATCTTGAGGAACATAACCAATTATTTTTCTATAACTTTCAATATCATAATCATTGAAATCAATATTATTTACCAAAAAATTTCCTTTTGACGGCGAATGCAATCCAAGTAATATATCTATTAAAGTTGTTTTTCCAGAGCCTGAAATACCAACAATAGCAATATTGTCACCTTTATTAACATTAACATTAATATCTTTTAGAACATCTTTTCTTGTTTGATATGAAAATTTAATATCTTTTAAAGAGATATTTTCTATACTATTTAAAATTTTTGTTCCGTTTTTATGTTGCATTTTTTTAGCCTTCAAAGTCAGCCTTTCTATTTGTTCAAATGCTGGAAGAAATCCCTTTATTTCAGTTCTTGATTGAATTACTACTCCTATTACTGGCATCATTCTAAAAAATGCAAAAAGAATCATAGAAATTGAAGCAATTGCAATTCCATTTTGATATCCCCAATTAATTGCAATTAAGCCTGCGCACATTCCTAAAGGCATGAAAAGAATACCAGTAGCATAAATAATGCTCTGAAATAATATACTTACATTAGCATGACTCCAGAATGCTTTTTTATAATCTTCAATCATTCTGTCTTTTCTATGGAAACTGAGAATAAGTTTTGCTGCGCTAAAACTTTCTTGAAGAACTTCAACTAGTCTATTTGCTGTAGATGTTACTTTTTCTCCATATGGAGTAATCCTTGAATTGATGAGCCAAATAGGTAGAGCAGTAAAAATTAAGCATATGAAGAAAATAGAAGTCAATTTGAAAGAAATATAAAAAGGTATAGAGATAAAGATTATTGCTTGAACTAGATTTACGAAAAGCTTAGTCAAACTTCCAAAAGATGCTCCCAATTTGTCAGATTCTTTTTGAAATGTATTAATTAGCTCACCGATGCTCGTTCCTGAGAAAAACTCATATTTAGAATTAAAAAATTGCTCCATAGTGTCTGACAATAACTTACCTAAAATGCTATATTGAGTTTTAAATACTAAATACTGAATTGCAACAGAAACTATCCCAGCAAATACAAGAGAGGCTCCAAAAATAAAAAAAGAGAAGCTTACAGGTAATGCTTCATAACCAAAAAAATTTGAAACAAAAAGAGTGATTTGAGAATAGTCTTCAGGTTTAGTTTGAAGCAAAACTTCTGCTAGAGGACCTATTGCGACAACTGAAAGTGAATTTGCTATTGCCTGAATAAAAACAGCAACTACTACAATGAAAAATTGCCAAGGGAAGTTAAAAGTAAATACTTTTAAAAATTTTATAATTTCACTCACTTTTTAAGAAATCTTCTCCATGATTATTAATAAAGGTATCGCTAAGTGAACAATAAATTCTATTATATTCATCATTGTGATATTGATAAAACTCATCCCAACTGCTCAATATTTCCCAAAATGATAACTGTTTTTCTATTTCTTGATTTGTTTTTATCCATTTTCCTTCTATCTTATCTACAAACTCATTAAAAGAATCTCTTATTAGCTGTTTTGAATTATCAACAATTTCTAAATTCATCGATTCCAGGTAATCATTATATGATATCTCTAATCTGTCACATTCAGAGAGGTCTACTAGCTTTTTTTCAATTTGTTCTTTAAGAGATATTATTCGTTTAGTATTCTTATCTAAAATAATTTTTGGAGTCCATATTGAATTACTAGACCATGAATTTATATGCCCAATTGGTGATGCATTAACAAAAAGCATTGGTTTATTGAAAATATCACTAATGCATTCAAGTCCATTTGAAGAAGATATACAGAATTTACAATTTGCCATC
>MDTG01202352.1_pt1 | contig 14023 bp, 10 predicted proteins | sample 811421 | NCBI WGS metagenome assembly MDTG01 (sample SAMN05326645, study PRJNA326480) | marine metagenome | isolation source: seawater | place: Pacific Ocean: South East | collected 2011 | reverse complement strand
CTCCTTTGTCAAGAGGTATAGCTTAGGTTTTGCTTAAATTTTTAAAGTTCTTGTCTTTTCGGAGTTTTACTATGTTTTTCTTGGGTTTTAGATTGTTTCTTATCTATTATAGTAAATGCCCAGCTAAATTACCACTTGAAAAAGACCATTGAAGATTAAAACCACCGCAAGGTCCATCTAAATCCATCACTTCTCCACAAAAATATAAACCATCAACTATTTTGCTCTTCATTGTTGTTGGATCTATTTCCTTCAAAGTAACCCCACCTCTAGTAATCATTGCTTTTTTAAAACCAACAGAATCTATTACTGTTAAAGGAGTATTTGTAAGTATTTTTATTAGATTATTTCTTACTTCACCATTTTGTTCTTTGAACTTTTTATTTATATCAGCATTTACTATTTGACATAATTCTTTTGCAACTGATTTTGGTACTAGTATTGAGGCATTATCTAATACATTTGAATCAGGATTTGAACTTGCGTGTTTTTTTATAATTTGTAAAACCTCATCTTCATTTTTTCCTTTTACCATGTTTATAAGTAAAGGTACTTCATCATACTTTTCTAATAAAGGTGTAATCTCTCTTGAAAAATCTAGAATAACTGGTCCTCTTAATCCTTTAGATGTAAAGATTAAATCTCCTACAGCTTTTAATTTCTTTGCTTTTTTTAAATCTATTTTTACAATAGCTTTAGCAATCGTATCAGCAGTACAATTTGCAACCCATGTTTCTTTTGTGTAAACAGGAAGCATTGCTGGATAAAGGTCTGTAATTTTATGACCTAGTTCTTTAGCAAATTCATAACCATCACCATGTGCTCCTAGAACTGGGAATCCTAGTCCTCCAGTTGCTACTATTACATTTGGTGAATTAAAGACTTTATCCTGAGTTTGAACTCCAGAGATTCTATCTTTAGTAATCAAAAGTTTTTGTACTGACTGATTACACTCAATATCTACACCTAAAGAGTTTAACTCTTTTTCTAAAGCTTTGATTATTGTTGAAGAGTTATGAGTAACTGGAAAAATTCTAAAGCCATCTTTTGTATCAGTTTGAACTCCAATATTTAAAAAGAATTCTCTTAAGCTATCTCTATTTAACATATTAATAGCTGTTGTCATAAATCTACCATTTTTACCAAAAGAGTTCATAAACTCTTCACTACTTAAAGTATTAGTAAGATTACACTTTCCTCCACCTGTTGCTTTTAATTTTGCACCAAGAGCTGGTAGTTTTTCTAAAAGAAGGACATTTTTACCTTGTTTTCTTGCAGTTATTGAAGCAATCATTCCAGCACCACCTGAACCAATTACTATTACATCATAATTATTTGTTTTCATTGGCTAATAATAACTAAAGATTATTAAATATAATCTATTATTTAGATATACTTCCTATATGAAAATAAGACTTGGTACATTTAACCTCTTTCAATTTGTAGAGCCTCCTTACTCTTGGTATACTAAAAAAGAAAAATTCAATAATCTTCAATGGATAGAAAAAACTCAATGGATTAAAAATCAAATTACTTTAATGAATTGTGATGTGATTGGATTTCAAGAAGTTTTTTCAAGAAATTCATTGAAAGATATTCTTTCTGAACTAGGGTTTAACTATTTTGAAACTGTAGATATTGCAAAAACAAGTAAAGAGAACTCAACTATTTATACAAGTACAACAGTTGCTATTGCTTCAAAGTTTCCTATTTCACAGCTACAAGAAGTTAAAGCACATATTCCTAGTATTAAAAAACATAATTTTGAAGGTTTTTTCAAGTTTTCTAGAATTCCTATAAAAGCTACAATTATTCTTCCTAATGAACAAGAAATACTTATTTACGTATGCCATTTAAAATCAAATAGATTAAATGAGTTTGAATATACATTTAAACAAGAAGATTCAATTGAGCATAAAAAAAGTTTAATTAGTAAAGCTTTAAAAGATAAATATTCTAGTTCATTAAAACAAAGACTTTGTGAAGCATCTTCACTATTTTTTGATATAAAAAAAGAAAAAGATAAGCCAATCATTTTGATGTGCGATTTAAATGATAAAGAGTTTTCTATAACTATTGATGCTTTGAGTAATGATAAATATCATGATGAAAAAAGAAAAGAGAGTTTAATTTTACATGATGCATATAATCAACATGAAAGAATTATATATAATCCACATCCTGAACAAAAAGAGGTGAAAAGAACTCCTACTAGTTTTTTTGCAGGTAAAGGAAATGTTCTTGATTATATATTTATCTCAAAACAGTTTAATAAGAAAAATAAAAATTCTATTGCTAAAGTTACTAAGTATGATATTTGTGATAAACACTTACAAGAAAACCCTGATGGCTCACTATTAAAAAGTGATCATGCTCAAGTTGTTTGTGAATTAGAGTTTAAATGAAAATATTCTATTAACAAATTGTTTACAATCTCTTTACAAACTATTAACACTAAAACTCTATAATTGATTTAACATTTGAATTAAGCCGCGAACTTAAAATAGATGTCATTTTCTCCTTAATATAAAAGTAAGACAAAGTTCTCCTAATTTGTCCTACTTTTTTTCTTCTATTTTCTTAAATATTTTAAAGTTGTAATAATAATATCGTCATCATCTTTACTTGGACTTTTAATAGTCTCTTTTGTATCATCACTTTTTGTAAATGTAATATTCATTTCATATGAACTAATTGTCTGAATACCTTTTTGTAAACTCAATATCTTTATCATAATTAATTCTAAGAATTGTTTTGTAGGTAAATCTGGCTTTCCAAATCTATCTTCCATCTCTTCTTCAATTTTATAAACTTCATCTTTTTGTGTAGTTTTTGAAAGTCTTCTATAAAGCTCTAATCTTACTCTATCTTCAACTATATAATCATCAGAGATAAATGCCGAAATTGCTAATTTAATATCAACATTTTTCTTCTCTTCTTTTGCATCACCACTTAGAGTTGCTAGTGTGTCTTCTAACATTTTTAAATATAAGCCATATCCAATTTGTTTTATATGACCACTTTGTGCTTCACCTATAATATTTCCACCACCTCTAATTTCTAAATCTTGATGAGCTAGAGCTGTTCCACTTCCTAAGTATGAATTTGACTCTAAGGCTACTAATCTTTTAATTGCATCTGATGTAATTTTCTTTTTATCTTCAACTACGTAATAACAAAAACCTTCTTTATTACTTCGTCCTACTCTTCCTCTTAATTGGTGTAAATCTGCAATACCAAATCTATCTGCACCATCAATTATAATTGAGTTTGCATTTGGAAGATGAAGTCCTGATTCAACTATTGAAGTTGCAAGTAAAATATCAAACTTCTTTTCTTCAAAGGCATCAAGTATTTTTTCAGCATCAGCTGGCTTAATTTTTGAATGAATTATTTCAACTTTAATATTTGGAATAATCTCTTCTATATCTGATTTTTTTGCTTCAATTGATGCAATATTATTATGAACATAGAAAAGCTGACCTCCTCTTCTTTTTTCTCTTAAAACTATCTCTTTGATTAGTTTATCACTATACTCTTTTACATAAGTTCTAACACCTAATCTTTCACTTGGAGGTGTTAAAAGAGAACTCATACCTTTTAATTTTGAAAGTGCAAGGTTTAGTGTTCTTGGAATTGGTGTTGCACTCATTGAGAAAATATGCACATCTTCTCGTAAGTTTTTTAATTTCTCTTTTTGTTTTACACCAAATTTATGCTCTTCATCTACAATAACTAAAGCTAAGTCTTTTGCTGTAATATTAAGTAAAGAGTGTGTTCCTATTACAAATTGGATTTCTCCTGAGTTTAGACCTTTTTTAATCTCACTTTTTTCTTTAGCAGTTGATTTTCCATCAAGTTTTGCCATAGAAAAACCATACTCTTCAAATCTTTTTTGCATTCCATGAAAATGTTGAGTTGCAAGTAGTGTTGTAGGACATACAAAAATAGCTTGGTTTCCATTTAAAACAGTTGCTAAAATTGCATTCATGGCAACTTCAGTTTTTCCAAATCCAACATCACCTGAAAGTAATCTATCCATTACTCTACCTGAGCTTAAATCTTTAAATATTTCAGATACTGAACGACTTTGGTCTTTTGTATAATCAAAACCTGAGCTTTTTCTAAAGTCACTTAAAATTTGTTTATCAACATCAATTTTAATACCATTTACTAATTCTCTTGCAGCTGCTAGTTTTATAATATCATTTGCAATTGCAAATAATCTATCTTTAACTTTCTCTTTTAACTTAGCAAATGAACCTTTTCCAAGTTTATCAATAACAGCATAGGAACTTCCATCAGCTACATATCTATCAACTAAATCAATATTTTCAACAGGAATTAAAAGCTTATCTTCTCCAGCATATTGAACAATTACAAAATCACGCTTCGCACCCATTACAGTTACAGGTTCTATTCCTTTGTACTGTCCAATACCATGTTTTTCATGAACTACAAAATCATTTACTTGTAATTCATCAATTACAAGTTTTATTTTCTTTTTTCGTCTTTTTTTAATCTCTTTATTTAAAGAAATTATTACCTCATCATCACTTACAAGATTTATAATATAAGGTTCAAAAACATAATTAATCTTTGAATCACTTAAATCTAAATCAAAAGCTTTTACTTTTGCTTCTGTACTTGAAATTATTGTGATTTTTTTGCTTTTATGAAAAGTGATAAACTCTTTTACATTTGCTGGTGCTATTTCTTTATGAGTTGTACTTTTATATATTTGTGGAGTTAGTAAAAACTTATCTTTATTAATTCTTTTTTCTTCAAAAACATATACTTCTTCTAATTCATCTAAGGATTCTTGTGTTATAAAACAATTCATACTTGAAGGTAAATATTCACCTAAATCATTTAAGTACCAAAAACCTAAAGAGTGAATATCTTTTATGAAAGCATCACTTGAAACTGTTTGAATTTCATTTGTTATGTTTTCATAAGTCTCTTCATCTAAAGCTAAAAATGCAGGTGTGATATCTATAGATTCAATCTCTTCTTTAAAAGATTTTTGATCTTCAATATCAAATTTTCTAATACTCTCAACTTCATCATCAAAAAGTGAGATTCTATATCCAACTTCACTACCTAGTGGACAAATATCAATAATATCCCCTCTAATAGATGCTTCTGCTTCACTTGTAACAATATCTACAAAATAGTATCCCCAATTATAAAGTTTTGATTTAAACTCTTCTATATTTATAGTATCTGCAAAGTTTATTGTATATGAATCAAAACATTTTGCTTTTGGAAGTGGAAAAGATATTGTTCTAATTGGTGATATTAATATTTTATTCTGTTTTTTATATGAATAAAACTCATTTAATACTTTCGTAATTTCTTGTAGTTCACCTGAAAAAGATAATAAATCATCACCAAAGTTTGCTCTAAAGTCTGATAAAACAAAAGGAGTAAAGCCTAAAAAAGAGACAATATCACTAGCTATTTGTGCTTGTTTATCATCATTTACTATTAAAAGTTCACACTTCTTTAGTTGTTTATCATCTTTTAAATTCTTAAGGAATTCATATATATTGTTCACTATTTGCTTTCTTCTTCTTTTGATAACTCAAAATCATTTGTATCATGATCATAATAATATGCAGGATAAGGTGTTTCATTTAAAAGAAAAATTAAATTTGCATCTTTGAAACTATTTTTTTGAAGTCCTTTTCTAAATACTTCTAAAATATATGCTTTTGTTGAAAATGTAGTTGTTGAACTTTGTGCTGTATAAACGAATGCTTCTTCTTCAACTATATTAAAACCCTCTTTTTTTAAATGTTTTTCAAATTTTTCTTTATCTTCTAAGCTTGAAACATCTAATAATACTAATACTTCTAATTTTTCCATACTTTTTGTTTTCCTATATATTTATTACATTAAAAAAATGTATTGTAGTTAAATATGGTTTAATTACTAAATTACTTTATTAAGATGAAATATTTTTATATAATGGAATTTTAATAAGAAATTCAGCTTTATTATCAATATTTTTAACTTTAATACTACCTTTCATATTTTGTTCTATAATAATCTTTGCCATATATAAGCCAATTCCAGTACCCTTACCCTCTTCTTTTGTTGTAAAGTAAGGATCAAAGATTTTATTTATGATATTTGAAGGTATTCCACCTGCATTATCTTTAATCATTACAAAACCGTAATCACCGTCAAAACCAGTAAGTATTTCAACTGTAGATTTTTCTATATTTTTATTAGTAAAAGCATCTTTTGCATTATTTAAAATATTTAATAAAGTTTGTGAAAATTCATTAACAAATCCATAAACCTCGATTTTCTTACTACTATTATTTATAATTTCTATATTACTATGTTTATAACTTGCTTCTACTAAAGATAAGGCATTATTTAGTGAAGTACTTAAATCAAATACTTCAATCTCTTTATTAGATTTAAAAAAGTTTCTAAAATCATCAATTGTTTTTGACATATTTTGAGAAACTAAGCCTAATGCATTTAAAGGTTGTCTCCATTGATGAGCAATATTTCCTATCATTTCACCTAATGATGCTAATTTTGACTGCTCTATTAAAAGTTGTTCTTTTTTATGTCTTTGCGAGATTTGATTTTCTATTTCTTCTTTTAGTTTTTGATTTATATTCTCTAATTGTTTATTGATTTTACTAGCTTCAGAAACTCTTCTAAAAGTAAAGAATATTGATAAGATTCCAATAATAACAATAAGTAAAAGAAGTTCATCAAGTTGATAATCTTCATGTGTTTCTAAATAATTTAATATATATTCAAAAGCATCAACTTGACTAAGAAGAAGCCAAAAGATTATAGATATAAAAACTAAAAGTAAAAACTCTTTTTTTGTATTTAACTTATCAATCATAATATATTCAATACCTTTTATGTATTTTTATCTTTTATTATAACAAATTTCTATTACTTTTTACATTTAATAACTTTAAAATAATGCTAAATTACTTGTATTTAAATAATTAACTTCAGTATTATCATTAAAATAATTTTTTTGCTTTAGTTAAGGTATGAGTGTACTAATAAATCCAATTAGTCCACCAAAGACTGCACCCCAAACTACTAACCATCCTAAATGTTCTTTGATTATATTTTGAACCATTTGTTTAACCATTAAAGGTGTTAGTTCATCTAATCTTTTATTTACTATTTGACTTAATTTATTATAAATATCTTCTGATAAATCATCTGATTTTACTGCTTCTTCTAATACTTCTTGAAAAGCTTGTGTTTTTGTAATATCAATTATTGAAGTTTGAAGTTTATTTGTAAAAGGTTCTTTTAAAGGCTCTAGTGCAGCCTCTCCTCCAAACATTCCTAACATACCACCAAATGAAGATTCCATTACTGATTCTTTTAAAGAGTTATAAGCTGGTGTAAAATCTGTTTTATTTAATATTTTTTCAAAATCTACTGTGTTTTTCGCACTTTTCATCTCTTCTTGAAAAAACCTAGTTAAATTCTCTTTTGTAAAGAATTGATTCATAAGTAAATGATGAATTGAAGACTTAAACTTTGTAAAGTTTTTCTCAATCACTCCAGAACCATAAAGATATGGCACTTTTTCAAAAAGCATATGAATAGCTAATGTATTTGTGATTGCTCCACTTAAAGCAAAAAGACCAATCATAAAAATAGTATCGTATCCATTTGAGTAACCATAAGCCATTATTAAAACTGTAAGTATATTTGTTATATCTGATTTATTCATCTATTAAATCCCTTTTAAATAAAAAAGGATTTTAACATAAAAAATATTTATTTTTGTTTCCTTTTTGTAATCAAAGCTTATTACAATATGATTAAGGAGAATATATGATAGATGTTCAAAAAGAGATAGAAAAGAAATTTCCAAATATAAATAAAAAACAAAGCTTTTTAAAAAAATCCCTATTTAAAATTGCAAAAAAAATAGTTCATGAAGATTCAATCAATAAATTTTTAAATCAAAACTCACATCTAAAAGGTTTTGAGTTTGTTGATTCTGTTTTAGATTATTTTGATTTTGATTATACAGTTTCAAGTACTGACTTAGAAAATATTCCAAGTTCTGGAAAAGTTGTGATTATTGCAAATCATCCACTTGGAGGATTAGATGCACTTTGTTTATTAAGATTAATATCACAAGTAAGATCTGATGTAAAAATTGTAGCAAATGATTTTCTAGTTAGTTTTGAAGCTTTAAACAATCTTTTAATTCCAATAGATAATTATAAAATCAGACAATCAAAAAAAGATATAAAAAAAATATATGAAGCTTTAAATAATGAAGAAGCTGTAATAATTTTTCCAGCAGGAGAAGTTAGTCGTGCAACTTCTAAAGGAATTAAAGATCCTTCATGGAATAAAGGGTTTTTAAACTTTGCTCAAAATTCTAATTCTCCAATTTTACCTATATTCTTAGATGCAAAAAACTCAAAAACATTTTATACAATTTCAGTTATTAATAAAACATTCTCAACACTACTTCTATCAAATGAGATGTTTAAAAAGAAATCAAAAAGAATCAATATCAAAATAGGTAAAATCATTCCAAATGAAAACATTTCACCTAAAGGTTTAGATAAAAAACATCTACTAACTTTATATAAAAAACATTTATATGCACTAAAGAAGAGAAAAAAAAGCTATTTTCAAACACAAAGTGCGATTGCTCATCCACAAAAAAGACAAGAGTTAAGTAAAGAATTAAAATCATCACAATTAATTGGTCAAACAAGTGATGGAAAAAAGATATATCTATATGATTATCGTGACGATTCTATTGTTTTAAAAGAGTTAGGAAGATTAAGAGAATTATCTTTTAGAAAAGTTGGTGAGGGATTAAATAAAAAACGAGATACTGATAAATATGATATATATTATCAACACATTATTCTTTGGGATGAAAATGATTTAGAAATTGTGGGTTCTTATAGAATAGGGAATTCAGATTTTATTTTTAAAGATATTGGAGTAAAAGGCTTTTATTCAAATACTTTATTTAAATATAAAGAAGAAATGACTCCATATTTAAAAAACTCAATTGAATTAGGACGTAGTTTTGTACAACCAAAATATTGGGGGACTAGAGCATTAGATTATCTTTGGTATGGAATTGGTGCATATTTAAAAAAGAATCCAAATATTAAATATATGTTTGGTCCTGTTTCTATGAGCGCATCTTTTCCTTCAATTGCAAAGGATTTAATGATATTTTATTACTCTCATTATTTTAAAGAAAATAAAGATTTAGTAATAGCGAAACTTCCATACCAATACTCAAATAGCCAAAATGAGATAAAAGAACAGTTTTTATTAAATGATAGAAAAAAGGATTTTAAGTTTTTAAAATCAACTCTATTAAGTATGGGACTTGCTGTACCTACACTTTACAAACAATATAGTGAAATTACAGAAGAAAATGGTGTTAAGTTTTTAGGCTTTAATGTAGATAAGGAGTTTTCTGATTGTATTGACGGTTTTATCTTAGTTAATGTTGATAAAATAAAAGATACTCCAAGAAAAAGATATATAGATTCACATAGAGATTAAATCTCTATGCATTAATCTAATCTACAATACATAACCTCATCAACAACTGCTTTTGATAATTGTTTTGTTTCTACAATAATATGTTCTAAGTGAAGACTTTCTAAAATCTCTTTTTCTCCATCTGTTGTAACAGTTACAATAGTTTTAGTATTATGTGTTAAAGAATCTACTGCTTCACAAATTAAATGTAAAGCATCAGGATTATTAACAGCTACAATAACAGCTGAAGAACTTATAATATTAACTGAGTTTAGAATATGTCTTTGAGCTGCATTTCCAAATACTATGGGTTCGTTTCGTTCTTGCCCTATTTGATAAAACTTAACATTATGTTCAATAATAATATATTTTTGTCCCATTGCTTTTAACTCTTCAACAATAGCCTGCCCAAAACGTCCATACCCTAAAACTACAACATGATTTGCAGTATCTTTTTCAACATTATAAGTATTAACTACTTCTAAAGGATCTTCGCTAATTAATAATCCTGCTGCTTTTGATAAATTTTTAAGAATTATAGGAGTTAAAATCATTGATATAACAATAGTTACAATTAAAATTTGAGAGTATGTTTTATCAACTAAATCCTGACTTCTAGCTAACTCTAAAATGGCAAGGGAAAATTCACCAATTTGAATTAATGAAAATGCTGTTTTAAAAGCAACTCTTCTAGTATCTTCAAGTTTTACAAGTGTGTATATAATTACATATTTTAACCCCATTAAAAGAGGTAATAAAACTAAAATTACTAAAATATACTCTGAAATTATAGCAAAGTTAATTTGCATACCAACTGTTACAAAGAATACACCTAATAATATATTTCTAAAAGGAATTAAATCTGCTTCAACTTGATGTTTAAACTTTGTTTCTGCAATCATCATACCTGCGATAAAAGCACCTAAAGAGTAAGAGAACCCAAAATAGTATGCTAAATATGAAGATCCAATAGCAAGAAGTAAAACAGATGCTACAAAAAGTTCATCAGATTTTGTTTGTGATACATGAGTTAAAAATGGCTCTAATAAATATTTACCAGAAACAAAAAGTAATCCTAATAAAATCACAGCAGCTACTACTGTTTCTAAAATCATATAACCAACACTATTCCCTTCATTCATTGTAAAAAATGAAATCATAAGCAAAATAGGAATTACAGCAATATCTTGCATTATTAAAATACCTAAAACTCTTTTTCCATATGGTTTTTTTATCTCTTTTGTTTCATTAAATGTTTTTAATACAATAGCTGTTGAGGATAAAGAAAGTGCCGCACCAATTACCATTGAAGATCTAACATCTATTCCTATTACATAATGACAAATAAGAAAAACAAAAAGTGTTGTTATTATAATTTGCAAGGAACCTGTAAAAAACACTTCTTTCTTCATCTTTTTTAAGTGTTCAATAGAAAATTCTAATCCTATTGTGAACATTAAAAAAACTACACCAAACTCTGCTATTTCTTTTAATTCATGATTATTAACAGCTGCATGTAAATTAAAAGCATATGCAATTATTGTTCCTGTAAATATATATCCAATAATTGTTGGTAATTGGAATCTTTTTAATATTAAATTTATTATAAGTGCAATAAATATAGTAGCTACTATTATTCCTAACATTTTAAAACTCCTTTTTATTTATAGTGCATTTGCTTATATCCCTCAGCTCTTTTTTTAAAAGCTGAATTAAGCATTGCATTGTTTGTATCTAGAAAATCTATTGCTAAACACTCTTGATTTCCTCTTCCTATTCGACCTAAATACTGAACTAATCTACCATAATAAGAGATGGGAGTTGCAAAGAAAATAGTATTTAAATGTGGGAAATCAATTCCCTCACCAAAATATGAAGTAGTTGCAATTATTAAAGATTTTTCTCTTACTAAATTCATATTTTCTACTTGTTCTTTTTTATTTTGACTTCCATGAATACTTACATAATCAATATTCTCTAAATTGAGTAAATGTTCAAGTATATTTATATGCTCTATTCTATCAGTTAAAAGTAAAATCTTTCTATTAATATTGTTTTTTATTTCATTAATTATTAATTTATTTCTTTTTTCATCAAGACATAGTTCATTTATGATAGTTGCATAGTTATCAGCTTCACTTATGAAATCCGTTCTAATTATTTTTAATTTATTATAATGTGTTTTTTTCTTCTTATACTCATAAGCGATATCTCCTAATTGTTGATATAAAATAGGCTGTAAACCATCTTTTCTATTAGGTGTTGCACTTAAACCTAAAATATATTTACCTCTAAAGTTTTTTACAATTTGCTCAAAAGTAATTGCTGGGATATGATGACATTCATCTATTATTACAAAAGAGTAATTATGTATGTATTCAGGTGCATTTTTCAAGCTTTGCATTGTTGCTACATCTATATATCCATTTAGTTTATTTTTGCTTTTTCCTAAATAACCTATATCTTTTTTATCATATTCAAAATAATCAACAAATCTTTCAATCCATTGGTTTAAAAGCATGTTTTTATTAACAATTATTAAGGTCTTACACTCTCTTTTTTCAAACATCTTTGCACCAATTAATGTTTTTCCAAAACCAGGAGGTGCAACACAAATACAAAAATCATTTTTCATTATTTGATTTATTGCATCATTTTGCTCAGGTCTTAGTTTAAATTTCACTTTTTTTGTTTCACAAGAGTTAAAATATCTTTTATCATCAATAACAAATGTGACTGCATTAGAATTAAAAAAATCACAAACTATATTTTTTAAACCTCTAGGAAGCATTAAATAAGTTTCATCTTCTTCAAAACTTTGAATCATTCTTGGAATATTATATAAAGGCTTACGAAGTCCTAATAAAACTTTTATTTGTGGATTTTCAAAAGAAGCAAAAGATTTTAATTTGTTAATTAAAGATTTAGATAATAAAGCAAGAGGAATATATAAAAAATCATATAAAACTATTTCAATTTTCTCTAAAGGAAACTCTATATTTCCAAAATCTTTTTCACTATTAACACTCTTGCTTATTTGAGCATTAGTATAAACAATTTGTTTTGATATTTTTTGAACACTATTTAAAAGCATCCATTGATCTTCATAAATTTTACTTGTATTTGTATCAATAAAAACTGTTTTATTTTTCTTTCTACTTTTTAAATGAAGTGGTAATTCAATACTTAATCCTAAATTTCCCTTATTAGCAAATTCATTATTAGGGTACATTTTAGCACTTATATTGGCTTTTTTTAAAAGAAACTTTCCAAAATTATAAACAATTTTTGTTTCTAAACTCTCTTCTAAAAAAATCCACACAATTAGCGAGTTATACGAGTTTAATTCATAATAAGCTTTAATATTTAAACTATTAAGTGCTATTTGAAGTTTAAACTTATCTTCATCTAGAATCTCAAAAGCTAAGAATTTCGACATATTATTTGAATCAATACAAAAAGTTCCAAGATGTACTAAACCTCTTAAATGACTCTCAATCTCTTTATTTGTTAAAGGAATATAATCTTCACCTTGAAAAGTTCTTGTAACTGGATAAAAACCTTGTTTATTTCCATCTTTACTTATCCATTTTTTTGCATATATATCTAATCGTGCTATAAATAAAGACTTGAAAATATTAATCTTTTCATCTTTTGTAAATGTAGTTTGAAGAGTTTTTTCTTTTTCTTCTTTTTCTATACTTATTTGTTCTTCTAAACTCTTAATCTCATTTTCTATGTTTTCTTTTTCTAAGTAAAGATTTTTAAGTTTATTTTCAAGATTTGTCATGAGCTATTGCAGAAGGTGTTACTATAATATTACTAATTTTTTGTTCAATTTCATTATATCTACTTTTTAAATCAGAATTTTTTCTAATTCCTCTTCCTTCAAATTTTCCATTTGTTTCTATGATTAATTCATTATATTTCATATCACCAATAACTTTTCCATGCTCTAAAATTTGAACAATATTACAATCAATTTTCCCATCAAATAAGCCATTTACTATTAAATTATTTGCTTTAATATCACCAATTACTTCTCCAGTTTGACCAATAGCAATTACATCTGCTTCTAAAATAACACCCTCAAATTTTCCATCTATATGAACTGTACCTTTAGTACTAATTCCACCAATAATACATGTTCCTTGAGCAATTACTGTAGCGCCGTTTGGTGTTGATCCTTTATCAGACTTATTAAAGACTCCCATTCAACTTTCCTTTCATTTTTAAAAATACTATCATATGTATCTAAATTCCATTTTATAAAATTTTTTGGATTTAGAAGTGTACTTGCATATCTTATTTCATAATGTAAATGCGGGCCAGAACTTCTTCCTGAAGTCCCAACTGAACCAATTATTTGTCCTTTTTTTACAATATCACCTAATTTTACATATGTTTTATTCATATGAGCAAAGGTAGTTTTAAATCCATAATTATGACTTAATCTTATAACTCTACCATAATCTCCTATATT
>MDTG01140840.1_pt1 | contig 14023 bp, 13 predicted proteins | sample 811421 | NCBI WGS metagenome assembly MDTG01 (sample SAMN05326645, study PRJNA326480) | marine metagenome | isolation source: seawater | place: Pacific Ocean: South East | collected 2011 | reverse complement strand
CCGGCCATGGTCATTAGTGAAATATCTGACTCGCGCACCAGTGAGCTATTTGCAACATTGCAGATTGAGACAAACCCAAGATAACCATCGTCTTTGGCTTTTCGTAATGCAGCTAAGGTATCAGCGGTTTCTCCCGATTGAGAAATTGTGACGAATAAGGTGCCGGTGGGAACAGCGACAGTGCGATAACGATATTCACTGGCGACTTCAACTTGGCAGGGTATTCCCGCATAGTCTTCGAGCCAGTATTTGGCGACAAGCCCAGAATGATAGCTGGTGCCACAGGCAACAATATGCACCGCTGTGGTTTGCGCAAAAAGCCCTTCGGCCTGATAACCAAAAATGGCCTCACGAATATGGTCGCGAGCAATACGCCCAGCAAAGGTGTCGGCAAGTACAGACGCCTGTTCAAATATTTCCTTTTGCATAAAGTGGCGGTACTGACCTTTTTCTGCAATCTGATCTTGGTCGTCTAACTGCTGCATGGATCGCTTTACCAGCTTGCCATTGTCGTCGTAGATCTTATAGCCACTGTGGTGAATTTCAGCGAGATCGCCTTCTTCGAGAAACACAAATCGGTCAGTGACTTGACGCAAGGCCATTTGATCTGAGGCGATAAAGTGTTCTTCAATACCGACACCAATTACCAACGGACTGCCGCTACGCGCTCCTATCAGGCACTCAGGTTCCGCATCAGATATCACGCCCAGTGCATAAGCACCCTCTAACCTTGCGATCGTTTTCTGCACTGCTTTACGCAAACTTTTTGTCGTTTTCGCATAGTGCTGTGTTAGGTGAGCAATAACTTCGGAGTCAGTATCAGAGACAAATTCATATCCCAACGCGGTAAGTTCTTCGCGCAGCGCGTCATGGTTTTCAATAATACCGTTGTGTACGACCGACAGTCCGGCAGAAATATGCGGGTGCGAGTTGACGGTGCTTGGCTGGCCATGGGTGGCCCAGCGGGTATGGGCGATTCCGGTGTGTCCAGCAACGGGATTTTTTTTCGCTAACGCCTCTAATACCGCCACTTTACCCATTGTTTTGCGAGTGTGTAGCTGATGCGCGTCATCGATTATAGACAGCCCTGCGGAATCATAGCCGCGATATTCAAGACGGCGTAAGCCCTCCATAAGGATGTTATAAACATTTCTATTGGTCGCTGCGCCTACAATTCCACACATACTGCATTAGTCCTTTTTATCTTGCTTTTTTGTTGGCCGTTGCCAACCATCAATATTGCGTTGTTTTGCCCGCCCAACTGCCAAACTGTTGTCGGGGACATCCTTGGAGATTGCGGTGCCGGCGGCAACAAAACCTTTGTTGCCCACTGTCACTGGCGCAATCAATGTGCTGTTGGAACCAATAAAGGCATCATTACCAATATCCGTTGTATGTTTATTAACGCCATCGTAATTACAGGTAATAGTGCCAGCGCCGACGTTGACACCCTGCCCAAGGTTGGCATCGCCGACATAGCTGAGATGATTTATTTTACTGCCATCGCCAACGTTGGCTTTTTTGGTTTCAACAAAGTTGCCGACCTTAGTGTTGTTACCCAGATTGGTGCCTGGACGCAGCCGCGCAAAAGGCCCGACGACGGCATTATCACCAATCACCGCGGATTCAATAACGGTATTGGTTTTAATTTCTACGCCATCACCAATAGTGCTATCAATAATATGGCAATTTGGGCCAATCGATACACCGGAGCCAATCACTACATTGCCCTCAAATACACAGTTTACATCGATACTATTATCCTGGCCGGCGGTAATGGAGCCGCGCTGATCAAAGCGGTGTGGATCTGCCAAGGTGGTACCTGACAGCATGAGCGCCTGGGCTTGCGCTAATTGAAAGGCGCGCTCTAAGCCGCTAAGTTGCTCGCGGTTATTGACTCCTTCAATCTCAGTCGCTGAACTTGGGTGAATGCTATTAATGTGATAGCCCTGATTTCGCGCAATAGCGATTAAGTCGGTTAGATAGTATTCGCCTTGCGCATTATTGTTACCAATCTGTGGCAACCAAGTACTGAGTTGTTCGGCGCCAAGGGCCAATACGCCCGTATTGATTTCAGTGACAGTCAATTGCTCATCACTGGCATCTTTTTGTTCCACAATAGACTCTATCTCCCCTGTGGCATTACGCACAATGCGCCCATAGCCTGTGGGGTTATCAAGGTGGATAGTCAGCAGGGCGATATGGTCTTTATCAACTGCATTCAGTATTTTGCTTATTGTCTCTGGGGTTATTAGCGGCACATCGCCATAGAGTATTAATACCTTGGCTTGGCTGCGTAAATGAGGCAAGGCCATTTGTACGGCATGGGCAGTGCCAAGCTGTTCGGTTTGTTGTACAAACACAGCGTCAGTCTGCGCAAAAGTCTGTTCTACTTGCTCAGCGCCATGACCGGTAACAATAATTTTTTTGCTATCCGCTACAGTGTCGGCGCTGGTAATCACATGATCAAGTAATGGTCGCCCAGCTAATGGATGCAATACCTTAGGCAGGGCAGACTGCATGCGCGTCCCTTTACCTGCGGCAAGAATAACAATGTCCGTACTGTTTATAGGCACTCTTTTACGGCTCCAATTTTGCAAGTTTAACCGTGGTGGTTTAGCAAGTTACGTTACTGTCAATTGGCTAACAACACAAGTCTATTGATAGTTGTCTTAATAATGCTGACATTATGCGGAAGCAAAAAAAAGGGCGGCCATGCCACCCTTTTTTAGCCTATGCGTATCAACCACCCAGTTTTTTACGCAGTTTCTGCACTGTCAGTAACTGTGCTGTCGATTCGGCCAACATGGCTGCTGCTTTTGAGTATTCAATTTCGCCGGCTTGATTCGCTAGCGCCGCTTCGGCGTCCTTAACGGCCTGCGCCGCTGCCGCTTCATCAATATCACCAGCACGAACCGCGGTATCAGCCAATATAGAAATACTGTTTGGTTGAACCTCTAGATAGCCGCCTGAGAGATAATAAATTTCCTCTTCACCATCTTCTTTAATCAGGCGCACTGGGCCGGGGCGAAGGTCGCTAAGCAATGGCGCATGGCCTGGCGTAACACCCAACTCACCAAGAGAGCCGGTGGCAACAACCATCTCAACTAACCCTGAGAATAAAGCCTCGTCCGCACTTACGATGTCACAATGAACTGTTATCGCCATTTCTTTATTGCCTTTGCTCGCCGCAATTTATAGGTTTTTGGCTTTTTCTACCGCTTCTTCGATAGAACCAACCATATAGAAAGCCTGTTCAGGTAGATCGTCGTATTGGCCAGCCAAAATACCTTGGAAACCGGCAATAGTATCTTTTAGTGATACGTACTTACCGGGCGAACCAGTGAAGATCTCTGCAACATGGAATGGCTGCGATAGGAAGCGCTCAATCTTACGCGCTCTGGCAACCGCCATTTTATCTTCCTCAGAAAGCTCATCCATACCAAGAATGGCAATGATATCTTTAAGCTCTTTGTAGCGTTGCAATACCGACTGCACACCGCGAGCCACTTCATAGTGCTCATTACCAATAATTAATGGATCGAGCTGACGTGACGTTGAGTCCAGTGGATCTACCGCAGGATAAATACCTTTAGAGGCAATATCACGGCTCAATACTACCGTTGAGTCCAAGTGGGCAAATGTGGTTGCAGGGGAGGGGTCAGTCAAATCATCCGCTGGTACGTAGACCGCCTGTACCGAGGTAATAGATCCCGTCTTAGTAGAGGTAATACGCTCTTGAAGTACACCCATTTCTTCCGCCAGGGTTGGCTGATAGCCTACCGCCGATGGCATACGACCCAACAGTGCAGATACTTCGGTACCCGCCAGGGTGTAACGATAGATATTATCAACGAACAACAGTACATCTTTACCCTCGTCACGAAATTTTTCAGCCATGGTTAGGCCGGTTAGTGCAACGCGAAGTCTGTTTCCGGGTGGCTCATTCATCTGGCCGTAAACCATGGCCACTTTTGAATCGCTTGGGGTCTCAACATTAACAACGCCAGACTCCTGCATCTCGTAGTAAAAGTCATTACCTTCTCGAGTACGCTCTCCAACACCGGCAAATACCGATAAACCACTATGCTCTGTCGCAATATTATTGATCAGCTCCATCATATTGACCGTTTTACCTACACCGGCACCACCAAACAGACCAACCTTGCCGCCCTTAGCAAAAGGACAGACCAAATCAATTACCTTAATACCAGTTTCAAGCAGGTCATCGGAGGCCGCTAGCTCATCATAGGCTGGTGGCTTGCGGTGAATGGCCATACGCTCTTTTTCACCAATAGGGCCCTTTTCATCAATTGGGTTACCCAGCACATCCATAATACGGCCCAAGGTTTCAGTGCCAACAGGCACTGAAATTGGCGCTGTGGTGTTATTCACGCCCAGTCCGCGGCTGATCCCTTCAGAGGACCCCATGGCGATCGCTCGCACAACACCATCACCCAATTGTTGCTGCACCTCGAGGGTCAGGCCTTTGTCGTCGACGACTAGTGCGTCATAGACGTTGGGTACCTGATCGCGGGGAAATTCCACATCGATCACGGCGCCAATAATTTGTACGATACGTCCACTACTCATGTCCGGTTCCTCTTAACTAAACCTTTAAAAATTCGTTTGGCTTTAAACAGCGGCTGCGCCACTAACAATTTCTGACAGCTCTTGGGTAATCGCTGCCTGACGCGCTTTGTTATAAAGCAGTTGTAATTCATCAATCATGTCACCGGCATTGTCGGTGGCATTTTTCATCGCTAACATTCGCGCTGCCTGTTCACAGGCCTTATTTTCTACCACGCCCTGGAAAACCTGCGATTCGATATAGCGAACAAGCAGGCCGTCCAACAACTCTTGAGCATCGGGTTCATAAATGTAATCCCAATGATGTTTAAGGCTGCCATCGCCAGTGGCTGCCAAGGGCAAAAGTTGCTCAACTGTTGGCGCTTGAGTCATGGTGTTGACGAACTCATTGCTGACCACAAACAGTTTATCGATACGGCCTTCATCAAAGGCATCCAACATCACCTTAACACCGCCAATTAGATCAGCGGCGTTGGGTTCATCACCGACATCTTTTACCGCCGCAACAATATTGCCACCAACGGTACCAAAGAAGCTGGCTGCTTTATTGCCAATAACACAAATATCAACCTCAACGCCTTGGTCAGACCAGGCTTTCATGGATTTCAGGGCCGCTTTAAACAGGTTAATGTTGAGTCCACCGCAGAGACCTCGATCGGTGGAGATAACAACATAGGCAACGCGGGTCACTTCGCGTTCTTGCAAATACGGGTGATGGTATTCAGAGACAGCATTAGCAATATGGCCTACAACATCACGGATACGTTGGGCATAGGGTTTACCCAACGCCATACGGTCCTGCGCTCGACGCATTTTACTCGCCGCGACCATTTCCATCGCGCTAGTGATTTTCTGCGTGCTACCGATACTAGCAATTTTGGTTTTAACTTCTTTTCCGACTGCCATGTTTTATGCCTGTCCGATTTCGCTAACTTACCAGGTTTGAGTTGCAACAAACTTATCGAGCGCGGCTTTAAAACCAGCGCCAATATCGTCGTTGTAATCCCCTGACTGATTGATTTGATCCATAAGGTCGCCGTGCTCAGCTTTCATATAGGCGAGCAATGCGGCCTCAAAATCGCCAATCTTGTTCACTTCTACAGACTGAAGATAACCGTTGTCAGCCGCATAAACCATCACACCCATTTCAGCGATGCTCTGAGGTGAATACTGCTTCTGCTTCATCAACTCAGTCACACGTTCACCATGGTCCAGCTGCGCTTTGGTTGCATCATCCAGATCTGACGCGAACTGAGAGAACGCGGCCAGTTCACGATACTGGGCTAATGCTGTACGAATACCACCAGACAGTTTTTTGATAATCTTAGTTTGCGCGGCACCACCCACTCGAGACACCGAGATACCTGCGTTCATCGCTGGACGAATACCAGAATTAAACATATCCGCTTCAAGGAAGATCTGGCCATCGGTAATCGAGATTACATTGGTCGGTACAAATGCCGACACGTCACCAGCCTGAGTCTCAATCACCGGTAGGGCGGTTAATGAACCGGTTTGGCCTTTGACTTTGCCATCGGTAAATTTCTCGACATAATCAGCATTTACACGTGCCGCACGCTCTAGTAGACGCGAGTGCAAGTAGAAAACGTCACCAGGATAGGCTTCACGACCCGGCGGACGCTTCAGCAATAGCGAGATTTGTCGGTAAGCCCAAGCTTGCTTAGTCAAATCATCATAAATAATCAGAGCGTCCTGTCCGCGATCTCGGTAGTACTCACCCATTGAGCAGCCGGCAAAAGGTGCCAAAAATTGCATAGCGGCAGGATCCGATGCGGTGGCGGCAACAACAATCGTGTGTTCCATAGCGCCATGCTCTTCGAGCTTGCGCACAACGGCGGCAACAGACGCAGCTTTTTGGCCCACGGCAACATAAATACACTTAATACCTGAGCCTTTCTGGTTGATAATCGCATCTACCGCAATGGCTGATTTACCAATCTGGCGGTCACCAATAATCAGTTCGCGCTGACCGCGGCCGATAGGCACCATGGTATCAACTGCCTTTAAACCAATTTGTACTGGCTGATCAACAGATTGACGCTCAATTACACCGGGTGCTACCTTTTCAATCGCATCGGTAAGGGGTGCATTAACAGGGCCCTTGCCGTCAATCGGGTTACCCAGCGCGTCGACTACGCGGCCTTCCAGCTCTGGACCTACTGGTACTTCCAATACACGTCCGGTGCATCGGGCTTTTTGTCCTTCGGCCAGTGTTTGATAGTCACCCAGTACCACGGCACCGACTGAGTCGCGCTCGAGGTTAAGTGCCATACCGTAAACACCGCCATCAAACTCAATCATTTCGCCATACATCACGTCGGCGAGACCGTGAATACGAATGATACCGTCTGATACGGAAACAATGGTGCCCTCATTTTGGGCTTCTGACGAAACATTAAGGTTGTCAATACGACTCTTGATGATTTCGCTGATTTCTGATGGATTCAGTTGCTGCATGCTTTGGCCTCAATCCTTAGGAATTTAGTGATTCGGCGAGTTTGGTCAAACGACCGCGAATGGACCCGTCAATAACGGTGTCCCCGGCACGGATTACCGCACCACCCAACAGGCTCTTATCTAAACTAACCTGCATATTTACTTTGCGTTCTAACTTTGCGCTCAGTGCATCGCTGAGTTGTTGCTGTTGATCAGCACCCATCTCATGCGCGGCTACCACGTCTACTTCAACCGCTTTTTCTCGGTTCGCTTTCATGATGTCAAACTGATGCGAGATCTGTGGCAATAATTGCAAGCGTCGGTTTTCAGACAGAATTGCAATAAAGTTTTGCCCTGTTGCACTTAACGCATCACCACATATCTCTATAACCGCGGCTGCTTGTTGTGCCGCCGTCGAGCTTGGTGAGCTCAATAGCTTTACAACCGCTGGCTGCTGTGCAACAGCTCCCGCAGTGGCTAGGCTTGTAGACCAACCCTGCAAGTCCCCGGCATCTGCAGCAAATTCAAACGCTGCCTTTGCATAGGGCCGAGCTAATGTGCTCAATTCTGCCATGTTAAACCTCGGTTACAGCTGTGCTGCCAGTTTGTCGACCAGCGCGCGATTAGACTTCTCATCAATTGATGCTTCGAGCACTTTTTCCGCGCCGGCGAGAGCCAGACCTGCCACATTGGCACGCAACTCTTCTTTGGCGCGATTAATTTCTTGCTCGATTTCCGCTTGGGCGGCAGCTTTAAGGCGATCGCCTTCGGCTACTGCCTGTTGCTTAGCTTCATCAATAATCTGATTTGCTCGCTTGTTGGCTTGATCAATAATACCAGCCGCTTCCTGCTTAGCTTCTTTCATTTGGTCAGTTGCTTTATTCTGAGCCACTTCAAGATCACGCAGGGCACGATCAGCCGCATCAAGGCCATCAGCGATTTTTTTCTGGCGCTCTTCCATGGCCTCAATAATGACGGGCCACACAAACTTCATGCAAAACCACACGAAGAATGCGAAAGTCACCATCTGACCAAAAAGCGTTAAATTAATATTCACGCCATTACCTCATAAATAGATGAGTTTAAAATCATTATTTTGTGTTACGCACCAACACCAGGTGCAACAACAAAGATCAGGTACATAGCGATACCAACACCAATAATTGGCACAGCATCGATCAGACCAGCAAGCAGGAACATTTTACCCTGTAGCATTGGTCCTAGCTCTGGCTGACGAGCAGTTCCTTCAATAAGTTTTCCGCCCAGCAGACCCATACCAACAGCTGCCCCTAGTGCGCCCAATCCGAGCATAATTGCCGCAGCAATGATTACAAGTTCCATCGTAGACTCCCGATTTTAGTAGTTAAATAGTAAAATAAATTTAGTGGTCTTCATGCGCCATACTGAGATAGACGACGGTAAGGACCATGAAAATAAACGCCTGCAGGGTAATAACCAAAATATGGAATACTGCCCAACCCCACTGCATTAGCCCGCCACCCAGAGCGGTCAACCCGCCGCCTAGCGCCATAAACACAACGCATAGCAGTACAGTTTTCCCGGTAGATATTTTTCCTTTAAGATTTAGCCAGCACACACCACAGACTAAAATAAAGATGACTAACCAGAAGAGCGCGCTGGTGTTCTGGCCGAAAATTTGCGCATGCAGTCCACCGCCAATTAGCCCAGCGCCAGCGCCCGCGGCAAACATTGTCGCAATAAGAATAAAGATCATCTCGCCGGCATACATATTGCCGAACAATCGAAGACCGAGCGAAAATGGCTTAGCTAATAACCCAACGGTCTCCATAAATAGATTAACTGGAATAAAGCCCCAATGATTAAATGGGTGCATGGTGAGTTCAGCAATAAACCCAGTGCCTTTGATTTTAATAGAGTAATAAAGCATTAGGATAAAGACGCCCAATGCCATACCCAGGGTGATATTTGGATCTGTCGACGGCACTATCTTCTGGTATTCAACACCTGCGAGTATCAATAGCTCAGGTACTAGATCAACGGGTAATAGATCCATTAGGTTCATCAGAAAGATCCAAACAAAAATAGTCAGCGCTAACGGCGCAACCATTTTGTTTTTACCATGAAAACTGTCTTTTACTGCGCCATCAATAAATTCAACAACTAACTCAACGAAGTTGAGCATACCGCTGGGGACGCCAGTTGTCGCTCGTTTGGCTGCAGCGCGAAACAGTAGACAAAATAGTAGCCCCAGACCGATTGACCAAGCCATAGAATCGACATGGATAGCCATAAAGCCCATTTCGGCCGCTTCTTGAGCACCATGAGCAAAACCCCAACCATTCTCTGGGTGATTGCCATACACCAAGTTGGTTAAGTGATGCTGAATATATTCTGTTGTGTTCGCTGGGCCGTCGGCTGCCATGTATCTCAACTCTCGTTAAATCAGTGCAATTGTTATTTCTAGTAAAACTACTACTGCGTCACTGTGGACTACTTAAGTCCATGTCACAGTACCTAGGGTTATTGCCTTAATACCTTTGCCGTAATAAACCACTGCATGGGTATCATTACGATAAAAGTACTAATAACAGCTAAAAAATTAAGCTGCTCCCATAAAACAAAACAAGCAACAAACAATGAGGCGGTTAAGACAATCTTGCCAGATTCCCCGAGGTACATCGCCCGCACCACTTTATCGACTTGCCTAGCGCCCGTGTATTTAAAAGCTTGACGCGCAAACCAAGCTTGGGGACCTATCTGGATAAATCCACCCACTAAAACAGAGAAAGCTAGAACGGTATCCTCTAGAGCCAAAAACCCACCAACAAAAATCAGGATAAGTGTTTGGTACAGCGCTACTTTATAGAGCGGCGGTGTAGAAATGGTAGTCATATTGTGGCCACCTGTTTCTGCCTTTTCCGATTCCGCGACAAAGGTTTTGGCACCCACCTTGAGCGGACGGGCATTATAGGTATAGTGTTAGTGATATTCAACAGCCTAAAGAGGGTATATTTCAGCTATCGATGGCGCTAATAGTGAGTGTTAATTTAATGTCTATTTTAGGTGCGCTAAAATTCCGTCCAACTCGTCGACTGTATTGTACTTCAAAATTAGCCGGCCAGACCCTTTGGCACTGTGCTGAATACTGACGGCTGCACCGAGCTTTTCAGATAAGTCTTCTTGAAGACGAGCAATATCTGGATTGACTGTTGCAGGCTGCTTTGTGGTGTCAGCGGGGTTTAATAACGCTTTGACCAACACTTCCGTTTGGCGCACAGTCATTGCATTGGCTGCGACATTTCGAGCTGCGGTTATCTGTGTGTTGCCCTCAAGGGCGAGCAAGCATTTTGCATGACCTAGTTCTAGCTCACCACGCTCCAACTGCTGTTGCACAGGAACTTCCAAGGTAGCAAGACGCATCAGGTTGGTTACCGCTGAACGCGATTTGCCCACTGCATCAGCTACCTGCTTTTGCGTGAGGTTAAATTCACTTTGCAGGCGGATTAACGCAAGACTCTCTTCCATAGCGTTTAAGTCTTCACGCTGAATATTTTCAATCAGCGCCATTGCAATGGTGGCCTCATCAGTCACTGTGCGCACAATTGCTGGGACAGTGTGTAAACCAGCTTGTTGAGCAGCACGCCACCTGCGCTCACCGGCAATAATTTCGTAGCGGTTATCGTCCACAGGACGAACCACAATAGGTTGTATAACCCCTTGAGCGGCAATGGAATTGGCCAACTCTTGCAACGCGTCAGGGTTTAGATCTCGACGCGGCTGGTATTCACCGCGCTGTAAGAACTCCACAGGTAGCTCTTTAAGAGGTGAATCAGCGGTTGAAACGGTGCCCCCATCAGCCTGCGCTGACAACGCCTGAGATAAAACGGTTTCCTCGCCTTCATCTAGGCCCAGTAGTGCATCCAACCCTTTCCCAAGACTTTGTCGTTTTGATGTCATGTTGCTAGCTTCCTGATGCTTCTTGTGTTTTAGCTTGCTCTGCTTTTTCTTGTTTGAGCATTTCGCTGGCGAGGGCCAGATAGGCAACCGACCCCTTTGAATTTCTATCATAGACCAGTGCGGGCATACCATGGCTAGGCGCTTCTGCTAAGCGCACGTTACGCGGAATACTCACGCGGTAAACTCGATCACCAAAGTATTTCCTTAATTGTGCAGATACTGCATTAGTAAGGCTGCTACGAGGGTCATACATGGTGCGTAGAATACCCTCAATACGAAGCCTTGGATTAATTAATTTAGCGATTTGCCGGATGGTATTGTTTAAAGCTGACAACCCCTCCAGTGCATAGTATTCACACTGCATAGGTATTAACACGCCGTCACTAGCGACAAGGGCATTAACCGTAAGCATATTCAACGAAGGAGGGCAGTCAATAATAATGTAGTCGTAATTTGCGGCCACACGTTTTAGCGCATGACGCAATCGACTTTCACGGCCAATCTCCTGCATCAACTCCACTTCGGCGGCAACTAAGTCACCATTTGAAGGTAACAGGTGATACTTGCCTTTCTCTGCGGTCACAATGACGTCTTCTATCGCGTTTTTTTCTGTTAACACGTTATATACACTGAGTTCGCACTCAGCTTTATTCACCCCAGAGCCCATTGTGGCATTACCTTGAGGATCAATATCAACCAACAACACACGTTGTTTGTAGGCTGCAAGAGAAGCAGATAAGTTGACACTGGTTGTCGTTTTACCGACGCCACCTTTCTGATTGGCTATTGAGAGTATCCGGACCAATGCATATTCCTTCGTTAGTTTTGACTGCTAGCGATATTTTTTATTTTAATAAGATGCCGTTCGCCTTCGACTCCTGGTACTTCTAATCGGCACAAGTCAGAAACCATATAGCCTTTCTTTACCAGGCTCAACTCTGATTCTGGATTTTTCCCCTTCATTGCCATAAAACAGGATTTGTCTGACGCCAAATGGCTACAATTTTCTAGCATTTCTGGAATTGAACTGAAAGCTCGAGTCACTATGGTATCGAAGACTTGGTTTGGTTTGTATAACTCGACTCTTTGGTTGACTTCGGTGGCATTACCTAGCGCTAACTCATTGATTACCTGAAATAAAAAACGGGTCTTCTTACCGTTGCTGTCTAATAGGGTAAACTTTTTACCTGGATTCATTATTGCCAGAGGAATACCGGGTAATCCTGGGCCTGTACCCACATCAATGATATCTCTGGCATCATTGAGATGATGATGTACCGATAGGCTATCCAGAAGGTGTAAGTTAATCATCTCTAATGGTTCGCGAATGGCTGTGAGATTATAAGCCTTGTTCCAGCGCTCGAGCATCGCAAGATAATCCAGCAACAAGTTCATCTGTTTCTCATTCGCCTCAATAGCCATAGCTTCAAGGCCATTGCGCAACCAAGTGCGCCTTAATATGGCTTGGTCAGGCGGCATGTTTTTTTAATGACACCAGTAGTAACGAAATTGCCGCTGGGGTAACACCAGGAATACGCGCCGCACGAGCAAGTGTGTCCGGCATAGCATCAGATAGTTTTTGTTTAACCTCATTAGATAAACCACTAATTGCTTGGTAATCAAAATTGGTTGGAATAACCGTGTTTTCATGACGATGCATACGGTCAATCTCTTGCTGTTGGCGATTGATGTAACCAGAGTATTTGGCGTCAATTTCTACTTGGGCTGCAACAGTTTGGTTAACTCTATTACCATCTTCAGGGTAGAGCGATGCAATATTCTGATGAGTTAATTCTGGGCGCTTTAATAATTCAAACAGGTTGTACTCTCGAGATAGTTCATTTTCAATATGTTGCGCAAGTTTTGCCGCCTCATTCGATCCTGGTTGCACCCACGTGTTCTTTAATCGCTGGCGCTCTAGCTCTATGGCCTCACGCTTATCGTTAAACTGCTGCCACCGATAATCATCGACCAACCCTAATTCTCGACCTTTTTCAGTAAGCCGTAAATCTGCGTTATCTTCACGTAACAGCAATCTATATTCTGCGCGACTAGTAAACATTCTGTAGGGTTCACTGGTACCCATACTGATTAAATCATCTACTAATACACCAGTATACGCAGCATCTCGACGAGGACACCAAGCCGGCTTATCCTGAACTTGCAAAGCCGCATTAGCACCGGCAAGCAACCCTTGGGCCGCAGCCTCTTCGTAACCCGTTGTGCCGTTAATTTGGCCAGCAAAAAATAATCCAGCAATAGCTTTTGTTTCGAGACTGTATTTTAAATCCTGAGGATTAAAATAATCGTATTCGATGGCATAACCAGGGCGAGTAATATGAGCATTTTCAAACCCAGTAATTGAGCGAACTAAATCCAATTGCACATCAAACGGTAAACTCGTCGAAATACCATTAGGGTACAACTCATGGGTGTCGAGGCCTTCCGGTTCAATAAATATCTGATGTTGATCTTTATCGGCAAATCGCACCACTTTATCTTCAATGGAAGGACAATACCTTGGGCCAACGCCGTCAATCACACCTGAGTAAATTGGCGACCTATCCATACCACTACGGATAACCTCATGTGTTTTTTTATTGGTATAAGTGATCCAGCAACAAGTTTGTTGCGGGTGGTCCTCAATTTTACCTAGATAAGACATTACCGGTTGCGGTGTATCTCCCCACTGTTCTTGCAGTTGGGAAAAATCAACTGAACGCGCATCTATTCTCGGTGGCGTACCGGTTTTTAACCGCTCTACGCGAAACGGCAGTTGTCGTAGAGTCTTAGCTAAGTTCTCTGCTGGCGGATCACCCGCTCGTCCAGCTGCATGGTTTTCTAAGCCGATATGTACCTTGCCAGCCAGAAAGGTCCCCGCGGTTAACACCACCGTCTTTGCAGTGAATTTCAGCCCCATTTGAGTAATGGCACCTTTTACTCGCCCAGCCTCAATAATAAGATCATCGACCGCTTGCTGGAAGATTGTTAGATTTGGCTGGTTTTCTAAAATATATCGAATTGCCGCTTTATACCT
>MDTG01249083.1_pt1 | contig 14024 bp, 18 predicted proteins | sample 811421 | NCBI WGS metagenome assembly MDTG01 (sample SAMN05326645, study PRJNA326480) | marine metagenome | isolation source: seawater | place: Pacific Ocean: South East | collected 2011 | reverse complement strand
TCGATCGAGCATATCGAGGCCGCGGGCGATTACATGTGCATCTACACCGGCGATAATTCGCTGATCCTGCGCGAAACGATGAAGGATCTGGAACGGCGGCTGGACCCGCGCAAGTTCCAGCGCGTGCACCGCTCGACCATCGTCAATCTCGACCAGGTGCGGCAGGTGAAGCCGCATACCAATGGCGAGTGCTTCCTCGTGCTGGGATCGGGCGCCGAGGTGAAAGTCTCGCGCTCCTATCGCGATGTGGTTGCGCGCTTCGTACACTAGGTTCGCTGCCCACAAACACCGCTCATCCTGAGCTTGTCGAAGGATCGCTTTTCCTTCCTGCGCGGTGCCTTTCAGAGAAAAGTACGGCCCTTCGACAAGCTCAGGGCGAGCGGGAGTGGGTATGGCTTTCCAGATCGCCGGCTTCGATCTCGACGCATTCGTGCGCGCCACGCTGGCCGAAGACCTCGGCGAAGGGCTCGCAGGCGGCGGGCGCGATGTCACATCCGAGGCGGTGATCCCGGCCGAAGCGCGCTTCTCGGGCGTGATGGACAGCCGCGATGCGATCACCGTGTCGGGGCTCCCGGTCGCCGCAGCGTTCTTCCGCGCGCTCGACCCGGAGTGCGCGATCGAACACTTGGTGGAAGACGGTGCCCGCGTTCCTGCCGGTACCAACCTCATGCGCATCGAAGGCAATGCCCGCGCGCTGCTCACCGCCGAGCGCGCCGCGCTCAACACCGTCCAGCACCTCTCGGGCATCGCAACACTGGTGCGCGCCTATGTCGATGCGATGAGCAACCCGGACTGCACGCTGCTCGACACGCGCAAGACGCTGCCCGGCCTGCGCCACCTCGAGAAATACGCGGTCCGCATGGGCGGCGGGAGCAATCACCGCATGGGGCTGTGGGATGCGGCGATGATCAAGGACAACCACGTCGCGGTGGCCGGATCGGTCGGCGAAGCCGTGCGCCGCGCGCGCGAGGCGGGCGTTGCCGAGATCATCTGCGAGGTCGACCGGATCGACCAGATCGAACCCGCGCTGGAAGCGGGCGCAACGCGCCTGCTGCTCGACAATATGGAGCCGCCCGCCCTGCGCGAAGCCGTGGGAATCGTGGCGGGCCGCGTCCCGACCGAGGCGAGCGGCGGGATCGATCTCGATACGATTGCCGCCAAGGCCGCCACGGGCGTCGATTACGTGTCGGTCGGAAGGCTGACCCAGAGCGCGCCCGCAGCGGATATCGGCCTCGATTTCACCACCCTCGATTGACCCGGACCTTGCGGCCCCGCCCGGCTTGCGCCACCTTGCTTTCGCCTAGCGAGGGGGAAACGCGCCGGTGAAACCGCAATCGATCAAACTGTTCGACTATTTCTACCTGGGGTCGATCTTCCTCGGCTTCCTGGCCTTCGTCAGCGCGTATGGGAGCATTGCGTCCGCATCCGCGATCCTGCTGACGGCCAACCTGATCAGCGTCGCGATCGGCGTGCTGCTGTGGTATCTGGTTTCCCGGAGGCGCAGCACGATCGCCAAATGGATCATCGTGGTGCTGTTCCTGCTCTCGCTGATCAGCGTCGGGGGCTATTTCGCCGGACCGATGCCGCTCCACGAAATCTACGGCCTGCTCTCGCTGGTCGCGCATGCGGTGGCGGTCGGCCTGCTGTTTCGCGGCGACGCGATCCGCTGGCTCGAAAGCGACCCTGCCGAAGACGCGCCCGACACCGAAGACTGAGCCTGTGCGGCGCGCGGCACTGGCGCTCGGCGGGGTAATCGCAGCGCTCGTCCCGGTCACGGCGGGCGCGCAAAGCTACCAGTGCAAGGTTCCGCGCAGCATATCGGTGCCAAGCATTGCCCGCGACGGGCCGAGCCGGAGCATGCCCGTCACCGGCTATGTCCTCTCGCTGAGCTGGAGCCCGGAATTCTGCCGCACGCGGCGGGATTCACCGCGCCATGCAAGGCAATGCTCGGGCCGGGGCGGCAGCTTCGGCCTGATCGTACATGGGCTCTGGCCGCAAGGGGCACGGGGATGGCCGCAATGGTGCGCGGCGCGGCGGGTGCGGCCTACCGGGGCCCAGCTCGCCCGGCAGATGTGCGTCCAGCCCTCCGCCCAGCTAGCGATGCGACAGTGGGCCAAGCACGGCTCCTGCCTGGCCGATACGCCCGACCGCTATTTCCGCATCACCCGCATCCTCCACCGCAGCCTCGACTGGCCCGATCTCGACCGATTGTCGCGCGAGGACGGGCTGACCGCCGGGCGCATCCGCGAGGCCTGGATCGAGGCGAACCGCAACTGGCGGCGCGAGATGATCGCGGTAAAGCTCAACGAGCGCGGCTGGCTGGAGGAAATCCGCCTGTGCTACGGGCGCGACTGGATGCCTGCTGCGTGCAGGCGCTCTGCGCGGGGAGCGGGGGACGATGCTCCGGCGAAGATCTGGCGGGGGCTGTGAGTCGATTCCTCACAAGACGTCGACATCGTGTCCGCATGAAATGCAGTGGTTTCTCAATGGCCAGTTGATAGGGAAGGTCGGCGTAATTGCGGAATAAAAGCGGTCCCCGCACTCCGGACAGCGAACCCATATGGTGGCGTAGAAGCCTATCCCCATCGCAATCGGTATCAGCGCCAACGCAAGTGCGATGGCCGTCAAAATCCAGACGCCAGACACCGCGACCTCTGGGAGAACCATGAGAAAAATCGGCACGAGGGTCACGATCATCGCTCCATAGGTCGCCCAACTCATCAATCGGCTTGTCCAGCGGATATGGTTTTCCGAATGCCTCACGCCGACCTTTTCCCCTCGAAAAACCCCCGCAGCAACCCCGCCGCTTCCTCCTCACCCATGCCCGAATAGACCTCGGGCCGGTGGTGGCACTGCGGGTGCTCGAACACGCGCGCGCCGTGGGCCACCGCGCCGCCCTTCGGATCGGGCGCAGCATAGTAGACCCGCGCGATTCGCGCGTGGGCGATCGCGCCCGCGCACATCGCGCAGGGCTCCAGCGTCACCCACAGGTCGCAGCCTTCGAGTCGCTCGTGCCCCAGCACCTCCGCTGCACGCCGCAACGCGAGAATCTCGGCATGGGCGGTCGGGTCGGCCATCCCGCGCGGCGCGTTATGTGCGCTCGCGATCACCGCGCCATCGCGCACCACCACCGCGCCCACGGGCACTTCGCCCGCATCGGCGGCCTTGCGCGCTTCTTCCAGCGCTGCCTGCATCGGATCGGGCAAGGGCCATCGCGTCATCGTGAAACTTGCGCTATAAGCGTCACAACGGCCCGGCAAGGACCACGTGGGTTGTTGACGATTCGCATATTGGCCGCTAAGCGCGGCGACTTTCCGGCACAGACCGATCACCTTTTTAAGAAGAGATAAGCCATGTCGCGCATCTGCGAACTGACCGGCAAGGGCCGCCAGGTCGGCCACAATGTCAGCCACGCGAACAACAAGACCAAGCGTGTCTTCCTGCCCAACCTGCAGAACGTCACGCTGCTGAGCGAGAAGCTGGACCGCAGCTTCAAGTTCCGCGTCTCGACGCAGGGCCTGCGTTCGGTCGAGCACAATGGCGGGCTCGACAACTGGCTGCTCAAGACCAAGGACGAGAAGCTTTCGAAGAACGCGCTGAAAGTGAAGCGCGAACTGAAGAAGGCGGCAGCCACCTCGGCAGCCTGAGCCTTACCGGCTTTCACAACCTGAAAAACGCGGGGCGCGTTCGCAGGTCGCTGCGAGCGCGCTCTTCGTTCGTCTGCCGTTATTCGTCTGCGGGCCGCTTTCGCCGCTGTCCTACAGGGTCCGCCTCCGCTAGCTTGGGTGCGGCTCTTTCACAGCGTCGATCCCAACCGAATCCCGCCATTCGGGCACCGAGATTTTCAGCCCCTGGACACTGTGTCAGGTGTGTCAGGGCGCGAGGTGGGTGAGGGCGTGTCGCCAGCCGAATCGGCATCGGCCCTCGCCCCGCATTCCCACCGAATCAGTCGGGCATCGGCCCGAGGAACAGCAGCGGGTCGAGCCGCGAATCGCGCCACTTGAGGCTCCAGTGCAGGTGCGGGCCCGTCGTGCGACCGGTCGCACCGATGGTCCCCAGGAACTGGCCCTGCCGCACCTTCTGGCCTTCGCGCACCACGATGGTGGCGGAATGGAGGAACGCGCTGTTCAGCCCCATCCCGTGATCGATCATCAGCAACTTGCCTTCCAGCGTGAAGGGATCGGTCGCCACCAGCGTCACCACGCCATCGGCGGGCGCGACATAGGGCACCCCGGCACCCGGCGCGATATCGAGCCCCGAGTGATAGGGGCCGGGCTTGCCCTGATAGACCCGCTGCGCGCCGAACCGGCCCGAAATGCGCCCCGTGACCGGCCAGACGAAATCCTGCCGCCAGCCTTGCGCCCCGGTCTCCTTCGCGCGCGCTGCGACGATCTGCGCCAGTTCGCCCTCGCGCAGCCGCTGAAACTCGGCGCTGCTGCGGCCCGCGCGATAGGGCGCATTGATGTGTTCGAGCTGCCAGTCGCGCGGCGCGATGGTCAGCGGGCTGGAGATCGTCCGGCCGTTGTCGAGCGTCGCGATCAGCTCGATACTCGGCCCCTGATCGCGGTCGAATGCAGCGAAGAAGCTGCCGTCCTCGGCAAAGGTGAGCGGCTGATCGCCCAGCCGGGCTTGCCGCGTATTGCTCGGAACCTTGCCACGGATCCAGCCGCCCTGTTCCAGCGCGCCATCATAGACGAAGGTGGTGCGGGCGGGCGCGGTGCTCGGAGACGGGCTCGGCGTTGGCGTGGCCGAGGGCGCAGGTGTGGGCGCAGCCTTGTCGGCGATCGGCTGGACCACCTCGCGCGGCCCCGCATCCACTGCGCTGCCGGTCGAGCAGCTGCCGGTGACGAGCAGGATCGCCAGCGATGCGGCGACGGCCTTCGGGAGCGGGAAGCTCACCCCTGCCCGGTCAGGCGACGGGTCGCGATCTCGCAGCTGGCATAGGCTTCCTGGTGTTCGACGCTCCAGTAGCGCAGGGCTTCGAGCGGAATCGGTTCGCCCGTCACCGCGCAGGGAACGAAGCGCCCGGTGCGGATCACGCGGAAGGCATTGGGGCCGAAGTGAAGCTTGGCAGGCTGATCGCTGGAAGTGGTAAGCATGCGCCCGATATAGCAAGGGCTTGGCCGCGAACCACCCTCAACCGAACAGATCGTCCTGCTTCGGGCTCGGCGGAGGTGGGGATCTGCGCGCGGGCTTGCGTGGTGCGGGCGGCGGAGGCGGGGCATCCCCGGTGGTCGCCGCGACCCGTCCGTCGGCGAATTCGAGGCTGAGGCTCCCCGCCTTGCGCGCGCCATCCGCGCTGCGGACCAGATCGCCATCGGGGCCGAAGACCAGCGCATAACCGCGCTTGAGCGGCGCTCTGGGGTCGAGCGAGCGGAGCATGGTGACACCCGCCCCCAGCCGCTCCCCCGCGCGCTCCAGCCGGGAGGTGAGCATGGCCGGGGCAAGCCGTGTGGTATCGAGGCGCTCGCGCGCCTGCCTCACCCGCCATTGGAGCGTCGAGGGCGCGAGCCGCGCGGCCACCTGATCGAGCGCGGCGCGCCCGATGCCCACCCGGTCGACCAGCGCGCGGCGGTGGCGCTCGGTCGCGTCGTCGAGCGCCTGCATCGCGGGCTGCAACAGCGCATCGCGCTTCGGCAAGCGCTGCTCGCAGGCCTCCAGCCGTTCTCGCCCGAGAGCCACGGGCCGCGAGGCGCAGCGCATCTGCCGCGCGCCGAGGTCCGCGAGCGCGGCCGCCAGCTCGGAGCGCACCGGCACCGCACGTTCGGCCGCGGCCGTGGGCGTCGGCGCGCGGTGATCGGCGGCGAAATCGGCGAGCGTCGTGTCGGTCTCGTGTCCGACCGCCGAAATCACCGGAATGTCGGACTCGGCGATCGCGCGGACCACGACCTCCTCGTTGAAGGCCCACAGATCCTCGATCGAGCCGCCCCCGCGCGCGACGATCAGCAGGTCGGGACGGGGCACCGCACCAGCGCGCTCGAGCGCGTTGAAACCGCGCACAGCCTCCGCCACCTGCGCCTTCGCGCCCTCGCCCTGCACCAGCACCGGCCACACGATCACGCGGCTGGGGAAACGGTCCGACAGGCGGTGGAGAATGTCGCGAATCACCGCGCCCGTGGGCGAGGTGACCACACCGATCACCTGCGGCAGGAAGGGCAGCGGCTTCTTGCGCGTCTGCGCGAACAGCCCTTCCGCCTCCAGCCGCGCGCGGGTCTTCTCCAGCAGCGCGAGCAGCGCACCCTCGCCCGCCAACTCCATTCGCTCGATCACGATCTGGTACTTGCTGCGCCCGGCATAGGTGGTGATCTTGCCGCTCGCGATCACGTCCAGCCCGTCTTCGGGCAGGAAGGCGAGGCGCGGGGTGGCGGATTTCCACATCACCCCGTCGATCACCGATTTTTCATCCTTCAGGCTGCAATAGAGATGGCCCGAGGCGGCGCGCTTCACGCCGGAGAGTTCGCCGCGCAGCCGCACGAAGCCGAAGCGGTCTTCCACCACGCGCTTGAGGCTGCGCGAGAGATCGGTAACGCTCAGCGGCTCGGAATTGTCGCCCGGCCTGCTGTTCGCTAGCAGCGAGCGGTCGGCATCGTCGTTGCCAAGATCATCGGAATGGGAAGCGCTCATGAACATCCTTCTGGTCGGCTCGGGGGGCCGCGAACATGCCCTGGCATGGAAGCTCGCCCACTCCCCGTCCTGTTCCATGCTCTACGCGGCGCCGGGCAATCCGGGCATCGCCGAGGTCGCGGATAGTGTCGCGCTGGACGTGGCCGACCACAAGGCCGTCAGCGCCTTTTGTCACGAAAACAATATCGATCTGGTGGTGGTCGGGCCCGAGGCGCCGCTGGTCGCGGGGCTGGCGGACGACTTGCGGGCTGAGGGCATTGCGGTGTTCGGCCCGTCGAAAGCCGCCGCGCAGCTGGAAGGAAGCAAGGGCTTCACGAAAGACCTGTGCAAGCGCGCGGGCATTCCCACGGCGCGCTACGAGCGGGCGACCTCGCTCGAGGCCGCCTGGGGCGCGCTCAAGCATTTCGACGCGCCCTTCGTGCTGAAGGCAGACGGGCTTGCGGCCGGCAAGGGCGTGGTGATCGCCGAAACGCGCGAGGAGGCGCAGAACGCGCTGTCCGAGATGTTCGACGGCAAGTTCGGCTCGGCAGGCTCCGAAGTCGTGATCGAGGAATTCATGCGCGGCGAAGAGGCCAGCTTCTTCGCGCTGACCGATGGCGAAACGATCCTGCCCTTCGGCACTGCGCAGGATCACAAGCGGGTGGGCGAAGGCGATACCGGGCCCAATACGGGCGGCATGGGCGCTTACAGCCCCGCCCCGGTGCTGACCGGCGAGCTGATCGACCGCGCGATGCGCGAAATCGTGGAGCCCACGGTGCGTACGCTGGCCGCCGAGGGCATGCCCTATTCGGGCGTGCTCTATGCCGGGCTGATGCTGACCGAGGCCGGCCCCAAGCTGGTCGAATACAACATCCGCTTCGGCGATCCGGAGTGCCAGGTGCTGATGATGCGGTTCGAGGGCGATCTGGCCGCGCTGCTGCTCGCCTGCGCGAACGGCACGCTGGCCGATGCAGAGGCGGCGCGGTTCTCGGACGAGACCGCGCTGACCGTGGTAATGGCGGCCGAGGGTTATCCGGGCACGCCCAAGAAGGGCGGCGCGATCGACCTGGCGTGGGCGGAGGCGGACGACGCGAAGGTCTTCCATGCGGGCACCAAGTCCGATGGCGGAGCGCTGATCGCCAATGGTGGCCGAGTGCTCAACGTGACGGCGCTCGGGAGCAACGTCACCGAGGCGCAGGCCGCTGCTTACAAGGCGGTCGACGCGATTATCTTTCCCGACGGCTTCTGCCGCCGCGATATCGGCTGGCGTGAGGGGGAGCGGGAGGGAAATGACTAGCGGTTTCCCTTGAATTGCGATAGTTTATCCACATCATCTTAGAGACAATCTTGACATTGCGAATCATGCGATTCACCACGGATCGAGTCGACAATTTGTTGACTTCCAGCGTTCGCGTTGATAGCGGCCCGCCGCTTGAAAGGACAGTAACGTGCTGCGCAGAATAATTGATAAACTCTTTTTTGGAGGCTATGAAGCCGCTGACGCTACGTCAGCAGCTCGCGTAGTTGCGCGCTACACTCGTGGAAACACGTCGATTCAGTTTCGGCGTTACTTGACCGACAAGAAACTGGAGCGACTTCGAAACGATGGCGATCGAGCCGCAGGGCGCCTTGCCCGTCGAGCAGAAAGAGCAAGCCGCTGAGCTTTTCCCGTTTGCTGATATACTCCGTGATATCGGCAAGCAGTGGAACAAAGCAGAAAGCGCGATTAAACGCGCCGAGCAGATTTGTGACGAGGTCGCTCACCCAGCCGTTACGGAGCTGCGGTACGCTGGACGGCGTATGATCGACGCGCTGGACGCCGCACATCACGGCGGAAATATAGAAAAGATACAGGCGCTTTTCGAAGATGCTCGATTCTGTTGTTATCGTGCACAACACGACGCAATCGACGCTGCAATGTCAAAAATTGCGATTGATTTAGACAACATGACACGTAAGCTAGGATTCGACGCTGTCATCGCAGCTTATCCCGAGTTTCGCGAGTTCTATGCCGAGTTTGCTGTTGCTCGACGGAAAATCGCCGAGTCCCGCCGGAATCGCGGGAGTCGAAACGACGTCTACGAGGCGCTCACTGCAACTGACCTACCAAATTTGGCGGAACGGTACGAAAAGCTCATGGAATGTCGGCCTATAGCCAAGTGGAATGCCTTCAAGATTCGAGCTGGTGGCGTCTGGGGTTTCCTAATCGGTTCTGCGGCGATTATTGGTGCAGTCTTTGCTGGATTAACTTGGTTTGACGCGTGACATCGGAAGTGTAACTTTGTGTCGCAATTGGCTTCGTCAACGCCTCGACAAAGCCACAGATCGAGCCTCTACCCCAACCGCTTCGCCACCATTGCCTTAAGGTCGGCTTCGGGACGGGCACCCCAGTGCGAGATGACCTCGCCCGCAGCGACGGCACCGCGCACAAGGCATTCTTCCAGCGACGCATCGCGGCAATAGCCCGAGAGGAACCCGGCGGCGAAGAGGTCGCCCGCGCCGGTCAGGTCTTTCACCTGCGCCACCGGCTCGGGTTTCACGCTCGCGCGCTCATCCCCGCGCGTCGCGACTGCGCCGTCGCCGCCGCGCGTCATCACCACCAGCGGCACGTCTTTTGCGAGGCTCTCCAGCGCCGCATCGGGATCGGAGCCTTCGAGGATGCCCGCCTCTTCCTCGTTCACGAACAGGATGTCGATCAGCCCGTCATCGATCAGCTTGCGGAAATCCTTGCCGTGCATGTGGACGCAGAAATCGGCGCAGGTGGCGAAGGCGATCTTCACGCCCGCCTCGCGCGCAACCTCGATCGCCCGGCGCATTGCCGCACGCGGCTCCTCGGGATCCCACAGATAGCCTTCGAGGAACAGCACCCGGCTCTGGCGGATCAGATCGTCGTCGATCGCTTCGGCGGGCAGGAACTGCGATGCGCCGAGCGAGGTGTTCATGGTCCGCTCGCCATCGGGCGCGACCAGCACGAGGCAGCGCCCGGTCGGCGGCTCGCTGTCCTTGTCGCCATAGGGGCGCGCGGGCGTATCGAAGCTGACACCGACCGAGGTAAGGTCGTGGCGATAGATCTCGCCCAGCTGATCGTCCGCGACCTGGCCGATGAAGGCGGTCTTGAGCCCCAGCATGGTCGCGCCGGTCAGCGTGTTGGCCGCCGCCCCGCCGGAGATCTCCTGCGCCGGGCCCATCTTCTCGTACAGGTCGACCGAACGTTCCGCGTCGATCAGCCGCATCGTGCCCTTGGGCAGCTCCTCGGCTTCGAGGAAGGCATCGGTCACCGGGGCGATGACGTCGACGATGGCGTTGCCGATGGCGATGACGTCGAACTTTGTGTCGGACTTTGGTTCGGACATGGGCAAACGTGATCCTGTATTGCGGGAAGCTCGGGGTTGCGGCGGGGCCTAGCGGCCAAGCGAGCCTGGGCCAAGGCCAGTCATGCCCCGCAGGCGATTGACTTGCCGGGCCTGCCAACGGAAAAGCTTGCCCGCCATGACCTCGCTGCCCGCATCCTTCGCCCGCGCCTTCGCGCAACTGGCGGACCGTCGCGTCCTGTGGCTGCTGCTCAAATCGCTGCTGGTGACGATCCTGCTGTTCGTGGCGGTGGGTGTGGCGGTCTATTTCGGGCTGATGTGGCTGATCGACCGGGGGCTGGGCACGCTGATCGAAGACCTGCCACCCGATTTCGCCGAGGTGGTCAGCGCGATCGGAACGCTGGCCGCGGTGATCTTCGGCGGCTGGCTGCTGTTTCGCGTCACCGCGCTCGCGGCGATCCAGTTCTTCGCGGACGATGTGGTCGAAGTGGTCGAGGCGCAATATTATCCCGAGGCGCTGGAGAGCGCGCGCCGGATCGGTTTCGGCGAAAGCATGTGGATCAGCTTCAAGGGCGCGGTCCGGGTGATATTCTACAACCTGCTGATCCTCCCGCTGGCACTGGTCCTGCTGGTGACGGGTATCGGCACGGTCGCGCTGTTCGCCGTCGTCAACGCGTGGCTGCTGGGGCGCGAGCTGCGCGACATGGCATGGCTGCGCCACCGGCACGACCGCAAGGAGAAGCCGCCGCTCGGCATGGGCACGCGCTTTGCGCTGGGCGGCATTATCGCGCTGATGCTGGTCGTGCCCGGCCTCAACTTCCTCGCGCCGATCATCGGCGCGGCGGCTGCCACCCACCTCGTGCAGGGACGCATGCGCGATGCCTGATCTGAAGAAAACCGCTCTCGCTTTTGCGCTCGTTCCGCTGGTCGCCGCCTGTGCGACACCCGCGCCGAGCACCACCGGACAGCCGAGGCCGAGCACCGGAACGCCCCCGACGACGACCACGCGGCCGGGCACCGTGCCGCCGACCAACCCGCCACCCGCAACGCCCGGCGGTTTCGTCCCGCCGCGCGTGATGAGTGCCGCAGGCCTCGAATTCGTGATCGGCGCGCGCGCCAGCCAGCTCGAACAGACCTTCGGCCCGGCCCGGCTCGATGTCATCGAGGGCGATGCGCGCAAGCTGCAATTCGTGGGCGAGCAATGCGTGCTCGACGTCTATCTCTACCCGCTCAGCCCGGGGGCGGAGCCGACCGCAACCTATGTCGACGCCCGCCGCGCGAGCGATGCGCTGGATGTGGACCGGGTCGCCTGCGCCAAGGCGCTGCGACGCTAGGACCTAGTCTTCGCGAAAATCGAGCGGAGCTTCGGCGCCGCCCTGCATGGGCAGCGGCCCCTTCGGCGGAACGGCCGGAACGGCAAGGCCCGCTTCGGGGGGCTTGCGACGAAGCTGCTTGAGGATCCTTTACAGGTGCGCCTGCTCGGCCTTCAACCCGATGCGGTCGCGCTGGCCTGCAACGCTGCCGAGACGGCCGGCAATCTTCTCGAGTTCGAACTCGATCCGCTCGATCACGGCGAGCACCGCGCGGGTATTGCGCGAGCCTGGGCCAGACCGGTCGGGGAAATCGGGTATCGGCATTCCAGCCCCTATACCATGAAGCTTTCGCCGCAGCCACAGGCACCCTTGGCATTGGGGTTGTCGAACACGAAACCGGCGGAGAAATCGTCCTCCACCCAGTCCATCGTGCTGCCGACGAGGTAGAGCACGCTCGCCCCGTCGATGTAGAACACGCCGCCGGGGGTCTCAATCTTCTCGTCGAAGCCCTGCTCCTCGGTCACGTAGTCGACCGAGTAGGCGAGGCCCGAACATCCGCGCCGGGGCGTCGAGAGCTTCACACCGATGGCATCCTCGGGCGCCTTGGCCATCAGGTCCGCCACGCGCTGTTCCGCAGCGGGCGTCAGGGTGACGGCAGCGGGGCGTTCGCGTGTCTTCGTATCGGCCATTACAGCATCCCCAGTTCGAGGCGGGCTTCGTCGGTCATCTTGTCCGGGCCCCACGGCGGATCCCATACCAGATTGACCTCTGCATCGCGCACGCCGGGCACCGAGCCTGCGCGGATTTCGACCTCGGCGGGCATGCTCTCGGCCACCGGGCAGTGCGGCGTGGTGAGCGTCATGGTGACGACCACATCCTTGTCCTCGGACACTTCCACGCCGTAGATCAGGCCGAGATCGTAGATATTGACCGGGATTTCGGGGTCGTAGATTTCCTTGAGCGCGGCGACCACGGCTTCCTGCATGGCGCCGCCCGCGCCGGTTTCGCCCGCGCCTTCAGGCTTCTTCTTGAGGAACCCGTCGAGATAGTCGCGCTTGCGGGCCAGCTTCTCGCCCGCGGTTTCATCGGGATCGACCGCGTCTTCCACGCGCGCACGTCTTGGTTTTTCCGGGTGCGGCTTTTGCGCCACTACCTGCTCGGTCGGCGAAGGAGCCGCAATGTAGTCTTTCTCTTCGTCGCTCATGGTCATAACTCTTGGCCCAAATCTCTAGGCGAAAATCTTCAGCGTGCGCTCGATCCCGCGCATCAGCGCCGCAATGTCGCTCTCGTCGGAATAGACCCCGAAGCTGGCGCGGGCGGTGCCGGACACGCCGAGGTGGTCCATCAGCGGCTGGCAGCAATGGTGGCCGGCGCGGATCGCCACGTCTTCCTCGTCCAATATGGTGCCAAGATCGTGCGGGTGAACCCCCGGCAGCTCGAAGGAGACAATGCCGAGCGCATCGTCCGGTCCGAACACACGTGCGCCCTGGATGCGGGCAAGCTCGCTCCGCAGCCGGCCCACCAATGCGCGCTCGTGCGCCTCGATTTCCTCGCGACCGATCTGGTCGATAAAATCACACGCATCGGCAAAGGCGAGCGCTTCGGCGATCGCGGGCGTGCCCGCCTCGAACCGCTGCGGCGGCGGGGCGAAGGTGGTTTCCTCGAAGGTGACCTTGTCGATCATCGACCCGCCGCCCTGCCATGGGGGCATCGCTTCGAGCAGGTGCTTGCGGCCCCACAATGCGCCGATGCCGGTGGGCCCGTACATCTTGTGCGCGCTCATCGCGTAGAAATCGCAATCGATCTCGTCGACATAGACGGGCAGGCGCGGCGCCGCCTGGCACCCGTCGAGCAGCAGCTTCGCACCGACCGAATGCGCGAGCTTTGCCGCACGGGGCGCATCGAGCACCGAGCCGAGCACGTTGGAGACATGCGCGAAGGCGACCATCGTGTGCTCGGGCGTGAGCATCTTTTCAGCGGCATCGAGGTCAATTTGGCCATCCTCGGTCAGCGGGCAGACATCGACCTGCCAGCCCGCCAGCTGCCACGGCACGATGTTGGAATGGTGCTCCAGCTGGCTGAGCAACACGCGGCCCTTGTCCGGGTAGGAATAGGCGACGAGGTTGATGGCTTCCGTGGCGCCGCGCGTGAAGATCAGCTCTTCGGCAGGCGCGCTGATGAAGGCGGCGACCCGGCGGCGCGCAGCCTCGTAGCCCATCGTCATCTTCGCCGAGCGGGTATAGACCCCGCGATGGACGGTGGCGTAGCCCTCGCCCAGCGCCCACGCGATCGAATCGAGCACGATCTGCGGCTTCTGCGCGGTCGCCGCGCTGTCGAGGTAGTGCCAGCGCTTGCCATCCTCGGTGAACATGCCGGGGAATTCGGCTTTGTCGCCCAGCTTCGCCTCGGAGGCGGAAATCTCGACCGGCATGGTCATGCTCCGCGCTCCTCCAGCTTGTCGAGCGCCTTCTCCAGCAGCGTTTCGCGCGTGGCCTCATCCGCCAGTTCGCGGGTCGCATCGCCGATGAAGGCCTGCACCAGCAGGCGGCGGATCGTTTCGGGCGGCAGGCCCCGCGCGGCCATGTAGAACCGGGCGCTCTCGTCCAGCTGGCCCACGCTCGCGCCGTGGGCACACTGCACGTCGTCGGCGAAGATTTCGAGCTGCGGCACGGAGTTCACGCTCGCGCCCTTTTCCAGCAGCAGGCCCTTGAAGCTCTGCGCCGCGTCGGTCTTCTGCGCATCGCGCACGACATCGATCCGGCCGAGGAAATTGCCCGTGCCCTTGCCCCAGTGGACG
>MDTG01140795.1_pt1 | contig 14024 bp, 10 predicted proteins | sample 811421 | NCBI WGS metagenome assembly MDTG01 (sample SAMN05326645, study PRJNA326480) | marine metagenome | isolation source: seawater | place: Pacific Ocean: South East | collected 2011 | reverse complement strand
GAAAATATATGGAGAATGAAATATCTCTCCAGTTACAAAGCAAATAGAGTATATGATGATAGCTTTTTAGGAGGTCCATTCTTTAAAATGGCATATAAAGACGAGTTGTTTATCAAAGGTGGGGCAAATAAGATATTGAAATATCCAGGATTAGAAGCAGATGACTGTTTAGCTATAATGACAAAAAAAATTAAAAAGACATTTCCCGAAGGTAAAATTACAATAATAACTAGTGATATGGATTACTTACAATTAGCGTGTGATAATGTTGAACTATACGACTTAAAATATAAAAAACTTACAGAAAGAAAGTCATCCTATAATAATGCTGAAAAGGATTTATTTGTAAAAATTTTAACAGGTGATAAAAGTGATAACATAAAGGGTGTATTTAAAAAATGTGGTCCAAAGACAGCGTGTAAATATTTTGATAATAAAGAGTTATTTCAAAAAAAATTAGACTCTGAGGAGGGAGCAATGGAGAGATATTTATTGAATAAAAAAATAATTGATTTTAATGAAATTCCTGAAGAATTAGAAAAAAATTTTCTAGAGAGCTACAAACTTAGTTAGACCAAGTTGCGACAGCAACATCATCCCAGTTGTGTGCGGGTATTTTAACATTTTTTGTAAGTGTACCCATACTATTATCGTGTGTCCAGTCTTGTTCCCACCTACTACGGGCTTTTTCAGCTAGAACTTCACTAGAGTTATCAACAATAAATTCTTGGTCTTCGCCACACATTACTTGCCAAAATCCATCGCTTCCTGCGACTATCTTAAAGTATTCTAAGGTACTTTCGCGCGGAATGATTTCTGTTACCATACCTAGAGCGCGTGAAAACACTCCATTGTGACCTAGACATCTTGTCATATTAGTGCGTTCTCCAGTGTAATGTGTGAAATTTTTTGCCTTGTTGCTTAACATTACAGTTGGACTTGATGCGTAAATATCCCAGGCATTTTTAATAGTCCACGCAGATACAGTTGGTAAAGAATTGCGTTTAATCTTCTTTAATTGAGTGATATCTTCATCATTATCATAATCGTGATCTTTTGTCTCCCAAACCAATAGTGAGCTTTCCCTTCCATCTTCGAGAATTTCACCAGCACCTTTCTTGTAAATTTTTATACTTGAATCACCAATCCAAGTAATCTCGAAATGTGTTTGGTAAATTTTAATACAACTGAAGGTCGTTCCAATACGAGATGAATTAGGAATATTACATATATTTTTTAGCTGTTCTTTCCAATCTTCCTCTTCAAGAAATGTGCTCCAATTTAGGTTAGCGAACCTGAAAGTATAATAATTTTTTTTGATACCATAGCCGTGGCTGTCGGCAACAACAAGATATTGAAATTCACATGATTTCGATGTTCCAGATGTTGCAAAATCTTGTTGCGACTCATTTTGAATAACACAGTCTGTCATTTTAATAGTATCGACAGTATTTGTGCAAGTAGTTGCTGCAATGGAGGCCATTTTGAATAGTCAAGATGATTGTGTCGGAGGGGAGGAATATAACTACACACAATAAAAATTTTATATTCAATTTTCTTATTGTGTAATAATTCTAGGAGCGATATTCATTGTTATTAACTCTTGGAATAGTAATTTACAAGAATATGGAATTTCAACTCTATTAAAATCGGTTCTATTATTACAAGTTTTACAAACATGAATTTTCTTTTCGTTATTGTATACCGCTATTAGACCACATTTCTTGCACGAATGAACTTGAAATGCATCACTGGAATAATAAATTCTATCTTTTGTAAATCTACTAGCACCGTGTGAAATCATACAATCTCTTTCCATTTCTCCAAATCTCAAGCCACCATCACGGCTTCGACCTTCAGCAGGTTGTCTTGTTAAAACAACCATAGGTCCAAAACTTCTACTATGTGCTTTATCATTAACCATGTGCTTGAGTCTTTGATAAAATGCTGGACCGATAAATATGGAAGTTTCTAATTGTTCTCCTGTCATACCATTATATAATATTTCATTACCATTTCTTTCCATGCCTAATTTTTGAAGAACATTACAAACACTTTCAACAGATTGTTCTCCAAAACTGGTTCCATCTCCAAATAATCCTAGATCTAATAACGCTTTTCCTAGTAGAGTTTCTTTTAATTGAGCTATCGTCATACGACTTGGGATTGCATGTGGATTGATAATAATATCTGGTCGAACACCATCTGCTGTGCAAGGCATATCTTGCTCAGGAATAACAAGTCCAATGGTGCCTTTCTGTCCGTGTCTTGATGAAAACTTGTCTCCAATGGTAGGTTTTCTATAAGTTCTTGTTCTAATCTTTGCAAATGTATATCCATCTCCATTTCTATGGATATAATTTTTATCAACATAACATTCTTCATGTGTTCTGTATACCCTACTTTGATCACGATATTTTATTGTTTTGGTATGATCATTTCTATTTTCTTTGATAGGTACAATTTTTCCAATAATAATATCTCCATTTTCAAGTAATGTATTTTCAGGAACAACGCCTTTATCAGTTAACTTATCATAATTTGCAAATTTCATACCTTTTGTTTTTGTTCTATCTGCTTTACATCTAATTTCTTCATCTCCTTGAATCTTTTTATCTTCATCTTTTTCAGTATGATAAACAGTTGCACCAAACAGCCCGCGATCTAAACTGCCTTGATTGAAAAGGATACTGTCTTCCTGATTGTATCCAGAATAACTCATAATTGCTACTATAACCATATTACCAGATGGAATATTATTGAGTTGAATCATATTCATTAATCTTGTATCAACTAATGGCCTCATTGTATATGTTTGAACATATGCTGTTTTGTCCATTCTATTTTGAAAATTTGTAACATACATTCCCATAGCTTGCTTGCCCATAGCACACTGGTAAGTATTTCTTGGAGATTGATTGTGTTCAGGAAACGGAATGCAACTTGCTAGAATACCAAATATAGTGGAAGGATGAATCTCACAATGAGTATATTTATAATGTTGAGTTTTTTTATTTGTAAAACTTTTAGTATTGATTGCAATAAGTGAACTATTTTGTTCAGACGCATCAATATATTCAATAACAGATTCAGGAATATTATGATTTACAAGAAGGTCGTCCCATTTTAACTGATTTTTGATTATTTTATCTGCAACTTCTGGAGTAATTAATAATTTATTATTTTTAACCTTATAAATAGGTCGCATAATTCTTCCTGCATCATTACAAATATGAATTGCTTTTTCACGAAAATCAAATACAATGCTAGTATAAATATTTATTATTCCTTGATATTTCTTTTTTTTCATATATTTGTAAAATTTATATGGATCTTCAACTGTTCCTAACCAATTGCCATTTACAATAACCTTAACTTTCCCATATAATTCTTCAAATGTAAACTCTTCTAATTTTAAAATATGCTTTTCAATAACATCATATATTGGTTGACTTAAACTAGCAATGGAAATATGTGCCATATAAGCTAGATTTTTCACAACACCTACACTTTGGCCTTCTGGCGATTCTGCTGCACAAATCATACCCCATTGTGTATTATGTAATTTTCTAGGAGGAACCAACTTACCACTTTTATCAATTGGTGTATTAATTCTCCTAAGGTGACTTAAACTTGATATATATGTCAACCTACTCAATACTTGTGCAACACCAACCTTATTTGAATTTGTATTTTTAATTCCAAAATCACCAGTAGCTAGAGCGCGTTTAATACCATTTTCAATAGTAGTAGACTTGATAATTTTATAAATATTTGTTTTATTTATAATGTTTTTATAATCATCGGTAGATTTCCATGAACCATTATTAATTTCCCTAATAGTTTGTTTTTGCATATCTTTTACCAATTTATTGAAATAATTTCTGAAAAGATTGTTTAAAAGAACACCACATAAATCAATTCGTTTATTTTTATAAGAATCCCTATCATCTACTTTTCTCCATCCAAAGCTAGTTTGTAATAATTTATTTGTCATAAAACCCATAAAATATAATTTTTGAAGATGAGTTTTACAATGTGGATATAAATCATTATTCAATACATTTTCAGTAAATTCTGTTTGTTTTTGTCGTCCTTCTTCTTTTGTCATATTAATTGGTGTAAACATTGCTTGATTGACAATATATTCTAATGCTAACTCTTTTGTATTATATTTTTGTGCTTCAATAATTGATGCCTTAAGTGCAAATAACATTTGTTTCATTTCTTTATCTGCAATATCTAAAATAATATATTTACAAATATCTTTATCTGGTATAATACCTAGAGCTCGAAATACAATAAATATTGGAATAGGACTTTTAATTCTGGGTATATGAATATATATAGCGTGTCCGGCTCCATTATTTCTTGTTGCAATAGTAATATTAATTTGTTTTGGAGATATACATTTATCATCTGGTATGGATTTAATTTCGGCTAGCCAATTCCATTTATTATTGTTTCTCTTTACATTAAAACACATTATATTATTTTCAGCTGCTCTTTCCTGTGCTAAACAAGTTTTCTCTGACCCATTGATAATAAAATATCCTCCTCCATCATATTTACATTCTCCAGTTATATTAGAATCAAGATGATTATATTGTTTTAAAATACAAATACTTGATTTCAACATAATAGGTAGCTTTCCAATATGAATTCTGGGTAATTTTTGATATAGATTTTCTATTTTTTCTAATTTTTCACCGTATCGTTTAATAATTTTTATATTGATATCAAGAGTCATTGCAGAGGAATAAGTGAAATTTCTAAATCGTGCTTCTTGTGGAAACATTATTTTGGTAGCACCATTATTTTCATGTATTTGTGGCCTGTGTATTTGAAAATTATCAAATGTAATAATCATTTCTAATGAATACAGCCCTGTTTCTTCGTTTTTATCGTGTTCTGAATGAATAGTTACAGGATTAAACATCTCAATAGTCTTTTTAATTTGATAATTTATGAAATTATTATAAGATTCTACTTGGTGTCTTACAAGACGCTCCAAATGTTGTCCTTGAAAATATGATTCTATTACCTTCCAATTCAAATTTTTATAATCTATAGCTAATACATTCTTGGATTTGTTAGATTTTCTGGGCATTTTGTAATTCATTTAAGTTAATATTTTTATTTCAATTTACCTCTAAATAGTTTTTGAAAATAATATATGTATATATTAAATATGACAACAAAGAATCCCAATAAACCGCCAAAAAATAAATTAACTCCTATAAAAGATATATCAAAATCACAACTATTAATTAAATGGGAGAAAAATCCTACATTTAATCTTAATATTTCACCCCTAGATACTTGTAAGAACAAAAAATATAGTAGTAGTGATAATAGTAATAACGATATAATTAGTTATCAAAGAAATATAAAAACAACAGATTATGAATTAAATATGACGATAAACGATATTTTAGATAAATTAGAAACACGAAGAAATATAATTCGAATAGATCTATTAATTCTTATTCAAAAATTACAAACACTCTTGATAAAAAGATATTAGATAGTTCAAATAATTGCAATCAAATTATAACATATAAACCGAATAATAATAGAAAAAGTATTGATGATTTCTTTACTGATATATTAAAAAATAATAAAGAATTGGAAACAAAATCATCTTTATTTCGATATGATTCAGAAAAGTTTTTAGTAAAAAATAGGAATAGAAGAAGAAGTATATATTTTCCAGGAGAACGACCTAATAGATTCCCACCTTTACCTCCACCTGCTCTAAAAATTGAGAAGAAAAAAGTAAATATTGAAGTGGAAATAGAAGGTCTTGATGATATATTAAAATTAATAGATGACTATCCAATGAAAATAGATATAGAATATAATATCAATATGCAGTCTATTCATAATATCAAAGAACCTTTGATGGAACTAAAAAATATGATTGGAATGCATAAATTAAAAAATTCCATAGTTGATCAAATCTTGTATTTTATTCAAGAATTTCACAAAGTATCAAACTCTAAAAATGACGATTTTATGCATACCGTTATTTATGGTCCTCCTGGAACAGGTAAAACAGAATGCGCAAAAATAATAGGGAAAATATTTAGTAAATTAGGTATATTGAGTAAAAAATATTTTAAAAAAGTAACAAGAGCTGATTTGATAGCGGGTTATTTAGGTCAAACTGCTATGAAAACAAGAGATGTTTTAAAGGAAGCAAAAGGGGGCGTTCTATTTATTGATGAGGCTTATGCATTGGGAAATCCAGAAAAAAGAGATAGTTTTGCGAAAGAATGTATAGACACACTTTGTGAAGGATTAAGTGATAATAAAGAGGATTTGATGGTTATTATTGCTGGGTATGAAGAAGAATTAAAAAATTGTTTTTTTGCATATAATCAAGGTTTAGATTCTAGATTTACATGGAGATTTAATACAGATGATTACAAATATAATGAATTATTTTTAATATTTGAAAAAAAAGTCAAAGATATTGGATGGAAATTACATAAAAAAGTAAAAGATTCCTGGTTTGAAGATAAAATGGATTATTTCAAGTTTTATGGAAGAGATATAGAAACACTTTTAGCAAAAGTGAAAATAGCACACGGGAGAAGAGTTTTTTGTTTATCAAAAGATAAAAAAATGATTATTACACTCAAGGACTTAGATAAAGGATATAATATGTTTTTAGACAACAATGAAGTAAAATCTAGAAAAGATACAAATACAAAGGATATTTTAAAGCATATGTATGTATAATTTTGTATTAATTTTTCTGCAACTTATAATATGAGTAGCAAAAAAAGTATTTCAATCAATCCTAATTTTTTTAAAATTGGAGGAAAAGCTAGTAAGAAAGAAAGAAAGAAAAAACCTAAAATGAAAAATGCACTCAAACCAAATGATATCAAAAAGAAATTAATAGCAAAAATAAAAGCACATCAAAAAAAGGAAAAAGATAAAGAAATAGAGCAACTTGAAAAACAAGAAGAATCATTCAAAAATGAATTTCAAGAAACACTTTCTTACTTAGAAGATATTAAAAAAAAGAAAGAAGAAAAAAAACGCAAAAAAGCAGAAAGAAAAAAGAACAGGACTATGAAAAAAAAAGCACAACCTGTTGTATCTACACAAATACAACCTCCTACTTCAGATATTAATATAGATTTACAACCTATGAAAATGGATAAAGATCCTCCATATGGTTGTCTAAAAGGTGGAAATAAACCAACATGGAGACAATATAATAAAACTTTAAAAAAAAATAAACAAGATATTGAAAGTGAATACAAATTAAAACCTCAACTATTTCAAACTAAACCAGAGTTCAATGAAAGAGCTGATAAGTTAGATCAACTAAAAAATAAATTTAAGGCTATGAATCAACCAACAAAACCTAAAAAAACCAAAATTAAAACTAAAAGAAGAAGAAGAAAAATAACATTAGGTAAAAATAGAAAAGGTGGTTTTGTTGGTGTTTTGATTAAAAATAAAAAAACTAGAAAAAATTTAAAAAAAGAAGTAGATGTTCTAAAAAGAAAATCAATACAAGAAGTTAAAGAATACTTAAGAAAGCATAATTTAACAAAAATAGGTAGTAATGCACCTGATCACATACTTAGAACAACATTTGAAAATGCATTTTTAAGTGGAGATGTTAGTAATAAAAACGCAGATATTCTTTTACATAACTGGCATAAAGATGACGATATATAGATAATAAATGAGCTTAAGTGATCACTTTTTTAGAGCCCCTATATGTAAATGTTCTTGGAGTTATATTATAGCATGGAACTTTTTACTTCTAGGATATTCATTTGTAATTAGTATTATATTAGCCAATCCATTAGAATTAAAATATGGTGAAAACAAAAATGTTATACAATTTATTTTGTGTATGGGAAGTTGTTTTTTAATAAGTATATTTGCTAGATGTATGTGTTACAAAAAACCAGACCCTGAAGAATATATATTAACCAGAGACAGTTATACCCCATATGTTTAAGTTTAAATATTATAAATAAAAAATAATTATATCTATAATATGTCAATTATACATCATGGTGATTCTAGACGAGGTAATAAATTTTGGGTTTATCCAAAAGATAAACCATTAGGGAATAAACAATGGGACACATACAATTTAGAAGGATTTTGTAGTAATTATAAATATCATCATACATATGTTGATGCAAATGTTGCTGAATATGAATGTTTGGGTTGTAAACCTAAAAAAGAAAAAGAAGTTTTGATTGCTATTCTAGCAAAAGATAAAGAACCTTGTTTACCATTTTACTTAAATAGTATATATACATTAGATTATGATAAAAGTCAAATACATTTATATATAAAAACAAATGATAATAATGATGATACAAGAAAAATATTATTAGATTTTATTGGAAAATATGGTAATGAATATGCATCAATTTATTATGATGATCGTAGTATAAATCCTGTTTTAAAAAAAATGGGTCATAGAGAATGGACAGGTATACGATTCAATATTTTAGGTAAAATTAGACAAGATTCTATAGATTATGCAATAAAAAATGATTTACATTATTTTGTTGCAGATTGTGATAATTTTGTAACACCTAACACATTAAAAGCTATGATACAACATAAAGATAAAAAAGTAATTGGACCAATGTTACCTACAAAAACAGGCTATTCTAATTTTCATTATGTTGTAGATAATGATGGATATTTTAAAGGTCATGAAAACTATAAAAAATTATTACATAAAGAAATATCCGGAGCTATTCCAGTAGATGTAATTCATTGTACATATTTTATTAATAACGATACTTTGAAAGATATTTCTTACAATGATGGAACTGGAAGACATGAATATGTTATATTCAGTGATGTATTAAGAAAAAAAAACATTAAACAATATTTATTAAATGATAATTTTTATGGTTTTTTAGAGTGGTATACAAAAGTTGAACAAGTAAATAAAGATTTACAAGGATACTGGAAATGGGCTTTACCTTCATTCAATATTCCTGATGATTTCTTTAAATAACTTATAAATGATTATGAACAATATATTTAAAGTATATGATTATATTAAATATATTACATGCCAAGCAAAGATAAGAAAGATGAATTAATGATAACAAAATATTTTAGAAATCTAGAAAAATATAAAATGAGATATGGTGAAAGAACTTTATTACTTTTACAATGTGGAAGTTTTTATGAGGTATATTCACCTATCAATGAATTAGGTGAATATATGAATAATTGTTTTCAAGATTATCTAGATATCACAAACATGAATGCAGCAGATAGTAATAAAAGTTTTATAGATAAAGAAGATAATAAATATCCTGTTAAAATGGCTGGATTTACTCACGGAGAATTCTACTTAGAAAAATGGGTAAAAGTATTGATTAATCATGGATACACCGTTGCTGTATGGGACGAAGATGGTATGATGGGTAAATCAAAAACAAGAAGTGAAAGTGTTATATTTTCTCCCGGATGCAAATTTGATGTTCATAATAAAAAAGAATCCGATACAAATAATATTGCATGTTATGTTATAAATAAATCATCTGGGTTTTTTAATAAAAATCCTACAATTTACTTTGGTTGTTCAGTTATTGATGCTTTTACAGGAAATGTCAAAATATTTGAACATTCAATTACCAAAGCAGATATACATAATACAACTATATTTGATGAATTAGAAAGATTTAATGCTATTTATGATCCAACAGAAACAATTATTATACATAATTACATTGATAAAAATAAAATTAAAGATATTATTCAGTTTGCTGATTTGGATACTAAATCTGTTCATATTATTAATCAAACTGAATCAAGTGATAATTCTAAACAGGCGAATAATTGTGATAATCAAACATTTCAAAAAGAAATAATAATGAAATTTTATGAAGATATCAAAGATTATGAATCTTATTTAGAATCCTCACAATTATCTCAAAATCCATTCGCATTGAAAAGTTTATGTTTTTTACTTGAGTTTATATGGAAACATAATGCTAATTTAACCAATAAATTACAAAAACCTAAATTTGATAATATAAAAAACAGATTATTATTGGCAAATCATTCTCTAAGACAATTAAATATTGTTAATGTTGGTGGAACAAAAGGACAATACTCTAGCGTAGAATCTCTAGTAAATAAATGTGTTACCCCCATGGGAAGAAGATATTTAAAAGAAAAAATTTGTAATCCTGTTACTGACACTTCATATTTAAATGAACAATATAATATGATTGAATATTTAATTAAAAATTGGGATAAATATGAATTTTTACGAAAATCTTTTAGATCTATTACAGATATAGAACATTTATATAGAAAGATTATTCATAATAAAGTTTCTCCAAATGACTTATTTAATTTTAATAAAAATCTTCATTGTATTATTGATATGCATAATAATTTGAAAAAAGATAAAATTCTCATGAAATATATTAAAAATAATATTGGAACAAACATTGAGAATGTTTGTATAAAATTAATTCAACATTTGGAGAGAAATTTAAATATGGAAATTTGTTCTAATCTTGTAAACAATAAATATGAAAGTAACTTTATTAATAGAAATGTTAATAATGCTTTAGATGAAGCAAGCGATGAATTCGACAATATAGAACTTCAAAAAAATAAATGGATTGAAACATTAACCAGTTTATTATGGAAAATAAAAGATAGACAATCAAATAATGTTATCAAACTGCATTTTACAGAAAAAAAAGGTATGTATTTTTATACTACTGCTGCAAGATGTAAAGGTATTCATGAAAATCTAATGAAAAATCATAAAAAAAATAAATTCATTTACAATGAATTAGATTTTTCTACTTTTAAACATACAAGTGGGGCTGTTGGAAGTAATCAAAAATTAGGAGGTTCTGTATTGAAAAAATTTTATGATACATATGGTCAAAAATTAGATAATATGAAAGAAATGCTTACTAATGTTTATACAGAATTTGTTATCAATCTTCGTGAATATGATAATGAAATGAATGATTTTGTAAAATATGTTTCTAATCTTGATATGTTAACGACAAAGGCTTTTGTCAGTATGAATAATAATTATTGTAAACCTATTATTAAAAATGCAAAAAAATCATTTGTTGATGCTAAGGATATTCGTCATCCTATTATAGAAAAAATACAAGATAATGAAATCTATGTTCCAAATGATGTTTGCATTGGAAAAAAAAATAATGGTTTATTAATTTTTGGAACAAATGGAGTTGGAAAAAGTAGTATTAATCGTTCTGTAGGTATTGCGATTATTATGGCACAAGCTGGTATGTTTGTTCCTTGTTCTAGTTTCGAATATAAACCATATACGGCAATATTTACAAGAATTTTAGGTAATGATAATATTTTTAAAGGATTAAGCACATTTACTGTTGAAATGAGTGAAGTTAGTACTTTTATAAATACAAGTGATGAAAACAGTTTAATTTTAGGAGATGAAGTTTGTTCTGGAACAGAAACTTCAAGTGCTGTTTCTATATTTGCACAAGTATTATTATGGTTGAATAAAAAAGGTTCATCTCATATATTTGCAAGTCATTTTCATCAACTTACAACAATGAAAGAAATTGTTTCTTTGAAAAAACTAGCTATTAAACATATGTCAGTAACCAATATTAATGGAGTTCTTCATTATACTAGAAAATTAGAGGATGGACCAGGTGAAAACATGTATGGTATTGAAGTTTGTAAATCATTTGATTTTCCTCAAGAATTTATAGAAGAAACATATAAATTACGCAATAAATATAACAAAAAACTTTGTGGTACATTAAGCAAAAAGAAATCAAAATATAATGCTAAAAAATTAAAGGGTAATTGTGAATGGTGTGATAGAACTGGTATAGATATTCACCATTTAGAACCACAAGAAAAGGCAGATGTTAATAATTGGATCAAAACTTTTCACAAAAATCATCCAGCAAATTTAGCAAATGTTTGTAAAGAATGTCATTCAAAATGGACTAAAGAGGGAATAGTTCATAAAAGGGTGAAAACAACTGAAGGTTATAAACTGGTCGAACAATGATGCGTTATTTTTAGCAATAATTAAAATATAATTTTTATCTAATTATATTTTATAATGGTAAAATCAAGAAGACATAGAAGTCGTAAATCACGCAAACACAGAAAAGGAGGAAAGCTTCCAGGTCAAATGGCTGCAATCAGTTTGACAAAGGGCGCTACAAAAGCTGCTTCTAAAGGAGAAGCTATGGCAAAGAGTGCAACTAAAATGTGTGGAACCATTGAAAATGCATTTTTGAGAGGTGATTGTGAACGAAGAGTTAACAAGGCCGCTGATGCCGCAAAAGCTAAAATGGAAGGCGCAAAGAAACAAATGAATGTTGCTGAAAAGAAGCTTACTGGTGTTAAAGCTAAAGCAGCTGCACTCCAGAAAAAGATTGACCAAGGTGGTTTAGCTGCTCCTCAGTCAGCAGGTAAACGCAAGCGCCGCCGCACCAAACGCCGCCGCAAGAGCCGCAAGAGCAAGAAATCCCGCAGAAAGTCCCGCAAGAGCAAGCGCCGCCGCAAGAGCAAGAAACGCCGTTCCCGCCGTCGCCGTTAAGTATTAACATATTATTTTAATTAACTTATTAATATAATATATATGAAAAAAGGTTTTCTAGTTCCTTCGAATAAAAAAGGTAAAAAAGGAAGAAAAGCAGCAGCAGCAGCAGCAGCCCCAAAAGTGGCTGAGAAAAAGAAATCAGCAAGAGTTCCTGTTTTATTTATTCCAGAGATTCATCACAATATGGAATCAATTAGCAGAAATGCAGCTTTTCTATCATCTTACATTCGGCAAAAACAGGTGCAAGATGGAGTCAGACGAATGTGTTTTGTATCTGAGGGAAATAGCGTTAATCCTGTATTTGATGCGCTTATAGCTGAGGTTCCGCCAGGTGGTGTGAGCTCAACCGTCGAATATATAAAAAAAAATTTATTAGTTGAAGCCTTAAATAGTGAACAATATCGTTTACCGTTTTCAAAACAGAGAGTTACCACCTTACCAACTACTATAAACCCTTTAGTAGGTTTTATAACACATTTTTTTCAAGATTACGGTGTTTTAACTTATCAAATGGGAGATGCAAATACAGTTGAAGGATTTAGTGAAGGTATGGTTCAACATGGTATAAATCATGTTGATATGTGGTTCGAGGAAGGAAACAATTTAATGATACAACATTTAACTGAATCTCGTCAGAAAGGTTTGTTGGATGATGAGGGCAATGCGGCTGCGGATAAGGCTATTGCTATACTTCACCAATTTAAGGATGGTGGCTTACAGGGATTTTATGGAGCGTCAGGAGAAAAATATGCTACAAATATAGGTATTTTAGCACAATTATTAGAATTAGTTAAAACACTGATTATTCATAGCACTGAAGATTCTTTTGATGCCTCAGGAAAAATGCTTTTACCAAGATTTATTGATAAAATTAAACATGGTCTTGAAAATGGAATTGCAAATCCTGAAAAAATGGCTGATGAAAAAGATGGGTTAAATGCATGGAGAGCTATATATTTACCAAATAATAGCGGTGAAAGGGCTGGGCAAATAAAGCCATTTATGCAATTAATAAATTCAGCTAGAGATGTTAATATTATAAATGCTATGATAGCTAGATTAAATAGTCGTGATCCTCCACAAGTATTTGTAATAATTTTTGGGAAAGGTCATTATCCAAGTATTGAAAAAAAACTGAGAGGTAATCCTTATCTTGTTTTAGATCCTCAATCTACCGCAATTTTCAATTCTATGAGAGGTGGAAAAAAAACAAGGCGTCGTAGAAAGGGTAAAAAAAAGAAAAAAACAAAAAAACGAAGGACAAAAGGTCGCAAAACACGCAGACGAAAAAAACGACGAACCCATCGTCGTTAATTTTAGCATATACAATGAAAATTTAATCCTAATTCATTATATATGACTCAACCAGATATGGTAACTCAAACAGGTATGTTTTTATGGTATAATAAATGGAGTATATTATTTG
>MDTG01134848.1_pt1 | contig 14024 bp, 3 predicted proteins | sample 811421 | NCBI WGS metagenome assembly MDTG01 (sample SAMN05326645, study PRJNA326480) | marine metagenome | isolation source: seawater | place: Pacific Ocean: South East | collected 2011 | reverse complement strand
TCATTTATACTTTTATATGTATTTTTATAAAGTGTAAATTCATCATTTATATCGTTTAATTTATTTGATATTTCATTTTGTAATGTATCTTGAATCAATTTAACAATAGGTGCAATATCTATATTTACAGAACTTTGTTTATTCATTAATTATTTATATCGCGTTAGTTTTAAATATAATTTATAATATCTAATTTTATAAATGAATCAAGAAAAAGATAAAATAAATGTAAAAATATTAGATGAAATGGTTAAAATGGTTATGAGACAAACTGAACTAACTTATGACGATGCAAAAGAAAAATTAATACAAGAAAAATTTAATTATTTACAAGTAATTAAAAATGAATTAGGTATTATACATAAAAAAGAGAATAATACTGTTAAAAATATTAATCAAGAAACTTATTCACAGATAAGAAAATATATGGATGTCGCATCAAGTAATTTTAGAAGAATACAAGAACAGAATGATAAAAAATAAAATAATTAACATCTATTATTTTATTTTTACATACCAAAATTTTCACTTAATATGTCAGATTTGCTTTGTGTAACTTTATTTCTTTTTAACCTAAAATTATTATTTTGAATTGTGTGATTTAATAAAAAATCGTCATTATCTTCATGAATTTCTGGCATTATACGTGTCAAAGGTTTATCAATAACTAGCAATAAATTATTATTTTGCGATAATTTACGAAATTCTTGAATTGTTAAATTACCATAGAATTTATCTAATATATAATGTGGATTAGGTGCTGGTTTAATATTTTTAGTATAATTGTATACTTTTGAGTACAAATAGTTTAAAAATTGGTATCTTTCAAATTTACTAGATGTATCAATGTCTTCTTTCATCAAATATGCTGATGCACACTCAGGTGAACAAAAGTTACCATATACGTGATATTCTGAATTAATTTCATGCTTTGGAATATAAATAGGCGGATTGTCAAAACAACATGTACACCAAAAACAAGCTGAGTTTTTATTTGTTATATTATTATGATGTAGTGATTTTTCAAGAACTTTTAATTTACTGCTTATATCTTTTAAATTTTTATTTTCTGTAGAATTTGAATTAATCAAATATTTATTATTTAAATTATCATTATTAATAGAATTATCATTTTTACTATTAATTTCATTATTAATAATTTGAAAATTTAAATCAGTTGTTTTGTTGTTATTAATTAAATTATTTCCATCTAATAACGTTTCTGTATTATTATCAATATCTGATAATGAACATTTTAAATGTAATATAATACTTGGTGATAAATCAATTGGCTTTGGAAGTTCAGACAAATTTTGAATTATTTTACCACCTTTGGGTTTTCGTCCTCTTTTTTTAGGTACAACTGGTTGTTCAGGTTCATTTTGTTTTTGTTGAAGTAATAATTCTTTTTCAGCTTTACTTTTTCTTCCGCGTTTTTTTCCTTCTGTTATAGACATTTAATTGTTATTTAATTTAAAATTTAAATACTTTATATAAATAATATTTTTAAATATGAAAATATTATTTATTAAATGTATTTAAATGTAAAACATTATTGTGGTGTTAAATATTTATATTTTGTTATTTACAACATACCATTTTTCATTCTTTTCTTTAATACTTGTCTCGTGTAATACAGATTCACCTGCAGAAATCTTTGTTTCTAATTTATTAGAAAGTTTATTGTATTCACCAACTGCTAATTTATTAAGTGACATGTACCTTGCCTTATAATTTCTTACAAGTAAACCAATTGAATCATGTTCATGTACCAAGAAACTATTAAAGTTAATACTATTTTGAATTTGTGGATTTTTATATAAATCTAATGAAACTGATTGTCTACCGTATACACTGTGTTTCCATGAAATATTAATTGTTTCTTCAATAACATCATCAACTAGAACATTTGATAATTTATTATGTCTAGATTTTTTATTATAAATTATATTGAAATAATTATTACTTTCATTGCAGTTCATTAGTTTATTATCAAATAAGTTATATGTTAGTGTATTACCTTCACTTTCAATATAAACAGATTTATTCCAATAACCTCTATCTATTAATTTACCCATTGATTTATCAACCTTAAAGTTACGTTCTGTCAAGAATTTATTTAATTTTTCTGATATATCTAATTCATCAACTTCTACGTTAATATAAATATCATTATTTTCAAATAATCTATAGTATCCATGTTTATCAGGTGTCTTTGTAACCTTGCCATTTGCAGATTTGATGTATGGATCACCAAGTAATGACCCCCCAGAAGAATCAACACGTCCTGGGTCTTCTAATAATAATTTATGGTTTTTATCTATAATTTCTCCTTTATTTATTATTTTAGCACCTCCAAATATTATCATACCATTTCTTCCAATAGTTAATGTTGAATCACTTTCTATTACCATGTCTGATCCGTTAAGATCTAATGTACCGGTAACAGTCATTCCTTCACTACTGTCTACCTCAAGTGCTGGTCCTGTATTATCTTTTGCGGCTATAGCAGCATTATTATCACTTTGTGCCTTAGTAGCTTGTGTATCTGCATTATCTTTATTTGCTTGTGTTTTATTGTTTGACTCGGTTATCGCACTTGATTGTGAAGTGCTTTGGGTACTGGTTTGCGATGAAGTAATAGAGTTGTCTGCTGCATCAGCAGTGTCATTATCTCCCTCTTCAATTGCATACAAGTATGCTAAAATAGCTACGAATAAAACAGTAATCATTATCATTAATGAAGCCAAAAGAGTATATGCTACTGCAAATCTTATTAATTCAAGTGTTTCACTACTAACTCCGTCAATAGCAGCATTTAATTCAAACGTTTCAAATCTATCATACATTTCAGCAGAAGAAACGAGTGCTGCTTCAGCGTTACTTAAAGCAGTTTCAACTGCGGTTTGAACAACAGATGCACTTGCATCGGCTTCAACACTTCTAATAACCGCATCAAGGCTGTTACTTGCGGTTTCAACATCTCCAAGAGCGGCTATTATAGATTCAATCATTGACATACAACCATTAGGGTGATTGGGGCCGTGTCCAGTATGACTTACAGATGTCATCATTACATTCGCACTCGCATCAGCTAATGCGCTTATTGCTTTATTTCGTGTTTGAGTTGCAGCAGCATTTTGCGTTTTTACAGCATTCTTACTATTTGTAACTCTCTCACTGGGAGTAGAACCATTATTCTTTTGATTTGTTACAAAACTTGGGTCAGTTGCACCACTGGCTGCATTCATAACACTATTAAATTCTTCTAATGCAGCTGTTGTAGTTGCTTGTCTTGCAGTAGCATCAGCAAGAGCTTTTGATGCGTCTTCGACATTAAGAGCAGTTCCTAAAGTCATTGTTGCACCATCACCAAGTTGTAAAGAACCAGAACCACTAATTGAAACAGAACCTCCACCTGTATTTAGTTTTGCACCAGAACCAAGTTGTAAATTACCCTCTAATGTTAGTGGATGTCCCGCTAAAGCCACTTCTGCACCATCGCCAACAGTAAGTGTAACTCCCTCTTTAATTGTTGTTCGTTCATTTAATATAAACTCGCTTGTTACTTCTGAATCTTTATCAAAATTAAAAGGTACAAATACTAACGAAACGTCAACACTTGTTGTTTCTAGATTACTAACGTCAGTACTATCATCTAAATCAGTTACTGTAATAGTTAGTTTTGATGTACTTTCATCAGTTTGCTGTGGTGTACCGGACAAGGTATACGTAGTTGTTGTACTTACATTATCACTTGACACACCACTTTCAACAAGATTTAGCCAACCTAAATTAACAACAGGCGTACCAATACTACCATTATCAAAATTTCTAACAGTAAATGTAGAACTATATGGTTCTAAAATCTTTATGTTATTAAGTGACAAATTATCAGTATTTATTATAGGTTTATTATCAACTTTATTGACTGTATAAGTGAAGTTTCTACTAACATTTAAACCACCATTATCAGTAGCAATTAATGAAATAACAATAGTATCATGTTCATATGGTTGTTGTTTAAAATGTAATCCGCTATCATCAAATAAAACATCAGATATTAAACTTGTTGTATCATCATAACTTACACTATATGTTATTTGATTAAATGCACCACTTATATCAATATCATTTACTGTAATATTAAAATAACGGGGAGTCTCTACAGACACTTCATTTTTAGCCGCAGCCCTTGGACCTGACATTGTTGGACTGTCATTAAGATCAATAATTACAGGCGTTGCCTCTGATATGACTTGTTTTGCACCGTATGAGTCTGTGTATTTAAATCTTACCTTTATTGTTTTACCAACATCATCATTAACAAGTGTATAATTCGTTCCGTCCTCACTAGTAATATCCTGAACAGTAGAGCCATCTACTCTCATCCACTGAAAACTAGAGTTACTTGAACCATCTTCATCATCTACAGTGGAAGTAGCAGTTAATGTAGCACCTTGTCTATAAAGTCCACTAGGTGCACTAATTGTAACACTACCTGTTGCTGGGTCATCTTGTCTATTAACTGTTATGGTAATATTAGCATTACTAGAATCTAATAAGCCGTCTGTAGCATAGTATTGTAATACAACTGTGCCACTAGCGTCACTATTTGGTGTAAATCTTGGATTAGGTCTTGTAAAATCTAGTCCGCTAATATCACTGTCTTCAAATTTACCTATTGTAGATAATTGGCCTAAGCTGACAAGCTTATATGTTAAATTATCACTCACATCTACATCACTACCAGATAATTGAATTTCTTGTGGAGAACCAACAGTATTTATTGGTTCATTTGTAGTTAGGCTTACATCGTTGACAACTGGAGCATCATTAACAGGATTTACAACAACATTTACTGTAACAGTTATATTTCCATTAGGACTGTTGTTGTCGTCAGTTATTTTGACTGTAAATTTCGGACTACTTGATCTTGTATTTTTATCTTGTATTAATGAATATCTCAACATTCCATTAGAATCAAGGGTTAATGAATCGAAAATCACACCACTTACTTCTGAAACATCAAGTAACTCATAACTATATGTGGTGTTGTCACTAGCATCTAAATATTGGGTTAAATCTGTTTGATATGGTGTTGGATTGCCAGAATGATCTTCATTTAAAACTAAATCCCATACATTGTCGGTATCAAACGTCGGAGCTTGATATGTTCCGGTAATGTGAATATTAATAACTCCATTTGTATCTGACAGAAGGTTGCCACTTCCGTCATCTTTAGCTTTAATATTAAATATCAAGTGTTCTATTTGGCCCTTATATAAGCTAGTCCATCTGTCTTCTAAATTGTATATTAGTCTATTACCATTAATTTCTAAAAAGTCATCATTACCAGTCGCATCTAAACGTTTATTGCCATTGCTTAGAACATAGCCAAGTTTGGGCTGGAGTTCAAATGAAATGGTTTGATATGAATTTTCATCAGAAGCCAAGCTTGCATCAGTTAAATCGTATGTACCATTTGCAGAAGTATCAAAAACATTAATCGAAATTTGTTTGTGTATAACAGGTTTTTGGTTTCGTTCGACAATGTCAATCCTGTGTGTTCCTCTTCTTTTCTTTGCATTTAGTACAGAGCCACTATCATCAATTGGTGCTACATCATATGTTAATGTGTATACGCCAGGTGGTACGTTATATCCTGGTGTATATGTTACATCACCAGTGCTTGAGTCGATGGAAGGGTCAACATGACCGGTGGCGGTAACATCTTGGCTAGTAGCATCTTGGAACGACACAAATGTATAGCTAAATGAACCACCAACCGTAGTTGGTTGACCATTGTTGCTAGGATCTACAGATGTAAATGTATCTCTTAGGTTTAGATTTATTGGTTCATTTTGATTAATTGAAGTTTTAGTCACAGTAGAAAACTCTACATGATCAGTTATTGGATTAATAGTAATAAAGCATGTAGCCACGTTACTGTCTGAAGCATCCGATTGTTTAGCTTTAAACTCAACTGTTGTATCTCCAGATACATCATATACATTTGATTTTGGTGTAAATGTAAGAGTATTACCACTTATGCTTGTTAAAGAACTATTTATTTTATTACTTACACTAACAATTTCCCATGTAACACCACTTGTATCTTGTTCATATGATTGTATTGAAGGTGTTAAATCAACTGTACCACTATCATCTTCGTTACAACTACTAGTTAGATTGACTAATCCTATTGGAGCAAAATAGTCACGTGCTGAAACACGTACAAAAGACTCTAAGTTGACTGTTTCATTACCATCCGTTACATTAAATGTGTAACTTAAGTCAATTGGACTGTCGCCTTTAATCAAATAATTAGATTTTTCAGAGTCTAAAACATTATATGGATATGGACTGGCTGTGTATGTAAATGTTACGTCGCCTGAAGAATTTAAAGTAGCATCAACCCCACTAGGTGCGCCTGTAAACGATAAATCAGAATATACTAAATCACCATCGGCGTTATCATGATCGCTAACAATGGAATCTAAATTCCAAGTAGTTGATACACTTTCAGTTGCAGGTCTACCTTGTGTGTTGTCTATATATGGTAAATCATTAACATCATGAACTGTAACAGTAGCTGCGCCGTTTTGTGTATTGGTACCAGAGATATCCGGATTTGTAATAGTAAAATCAATCTCGTTATCTCTTTGTAAATTTTCAGTTGTAGTAAAATTATCAGAGCTAATATATTTAATATTTACCTCACCTACAGAACAATCAAAGTCACTATTAAGTGATATCGCTGTACCATCCATTGTTGTATATGTACCACTAACATCGGTTACTTGTGTGATTTTACATTTATATAAATTAGTAGATTCTGTTGGATAGTCTTTATCAGGGTCAGTTATTGTACATAATAAAATTGTTGTACCGCTGACATCAAACTCTTGAGCACTTTGACTCCCTGGTTCTAATAATGTATGAATAGTTTTAACATTAGTTATAACAATTGAAAATGTTTGGTTGGTACTTCCACCGTTTCCATCACTAACTTTAATAGATAAACCAGTATCTTGTAGATTAGAATGTTTTGGTGTACCCGTTATAAGTCCACTGGCATCTATTGATAACCATTTAGTAGCAGTTCCCGAAATAGCATATGTGAGATTATCGCCATCGTCATCAGTTGCATCGACTTGATACCTATATTGTTCACCTTCTGTTGCATAAAGATTTGCTGCAGATGTAATAGTTGGAGTGCGGTTAGCATCTGTAACATTAATAACAAATCCAGAATGTGACACACTATCTTTACCGTCTGACACAGTTATATTAACTGTATACTCTTTATTTGCATTAGTGGTACCTGGTGTACCAGATAACACACCATTTGAGTCTATATCTAACCAAGAATTACTAGAAGGTTCTACTGTTACATTATAAGTAAGATTGTCATTGTCTTCATCACTTGCATCTACTTTATAGTAATATAATTCATCTACTCGTGCATTAGTGGTAGGATTTGCTGATATAACTGGTAAGTTATTCTTATTATTTACTGTAACATATGTAGTCTTCATTACTGCATTATCTGATTGGTCGACTATACTGTATGATATAACATTTGTTTTTTGTGCTACGCCCTCATTGTAATTACTAGAACTTTTATATTTTATTTGTACATCAGTTCCACTTAAGTCAAAACTACCGCTTAATGGTGTTAGAGTGACACCGTCTGTATTTTGGTATGTACCATTTACATCTGTAACAGATAATAGTTTAAATGTATAATTATCACTCGCATCACCTAAATTATCAATACTAGCTAAAGTTATTGTTGTTTCAGTATCTTCCGTAACAGATACGTCTGTATTAGGTTCAACAACATGAGTTCTATTTACAGGATAAATATTATAATGTATATTAAGTGGATTACTAAGGTGGTTCAAATCATCTATATATACAGAAACAATTACTTCTCCCACATATCCAGAAGGATCAAAAATTAAATTGTTACCAGAAATTTCCGCATGGACTTGCGTTGCAGTCAATAATCGTGGATTTCCTATAATATATGTTAGTTGTTTCTCAATATTAGCATTTGCGTTATATTGGAAATGATTTTTATAGTCCTCTGTTATTTCAGTAAATTGTCCAAGATCAAATGGGTTTGGTCTTTCACCAACACGCATTGTGATTTCATGAATATCGTTCTTAAACTTCGGTGGATCAATTATAGATCTTACAGTGAAATTAGCTTGTACACTATCTTCATAGTTATTAGGTGCATCAGTTTGAAATACTTTAAAGGAAACCCTATACTTACCAATAACATTATGCTCTGGAGTAAAAGTTAAAGTCCGTGTTTGCTCATAGGTCAAGTCTACATCATATGCGCATTTTAGTACATCACCATCGGAATATTGTACAATATTTGAAAGATCTGATGTTATTTCTGCCAAAGCATTTTTTCCTTCTCCTTTTTGGATCATCCTTACCCTATAAGTAAAATCATCCTTATTAAGCGCTGGGCTAATTGCATTAAAAGAATTGTCACCATCAACGTCTGTTACGCTGGTTATGAATGCATTTCCAAACAGTAATCTAGTGTCTTCATATGTGTCGTAAGTTTTATTTAAATAACTATTACCATTTACAAGTATAGGAGAATCATATGGCTGAATTGTAATAGCAAGGCGAAATGTTGCTGTTTTGTGTTTGGAACTGTTGGAAGGATCATCGGTCTTATCAGTTACAGTTACGGTTATAGTTTCGTAGACGTTACTTCCATTATTTCTATCTTGTATGGGTGTATAAGTAAAAGTAAATTCAAGATGATCATTCACTCTCGTCACTGATTGGTTGTCACTAATTGTACTTTTCGTATTATCGTTAGTTACTTCATATGAATATTGACTAGCTTTGCTAGCAAAGCTTAAATCTTCATCAGAAATCTTGAATGTAAACGTTTGGCTGATTTGACGGTCTGTGGCGTTCTCGGGGACGCTAGCCGACGTACCACCGTCACGAGACAAAGAAGGTTCTGCATTTTCTCCTGTGACAGTAATGACTGCACTTGCATCAGTTACATTACCACATGAATCTACTAATTTAAAACTTAGCGTGTCAGTTAGCGTGGCGCCTGTTGTTTGGTCTGTGTCATTTACATATTTAAATTTAAGACCGTCTGTTTGAGTGATAGTTGCACCGTCACTACTAGTTATAACTCCAGATAAACTTACATCAGTTCCATCACCTGGTGACTGATTAATTGTAATGGTTACTTCTTGTCTTTCGGTTGCAGCTGAGACATCAAGATTATTAAATGTAGGTCCATCAGTAAAATCATTATTAACAGTAATTGTCATTGTATTTTTTGATGAATCTTTTATGTTACTGCCACTACTATTACCTGTGTCTCTAAAATAATACTCAATCAAATCAGAACCAGCGTAGTTTTCAGTTGGAGTATATTTGAATATTTGTCTATCATATTGATTGTCTGAACCACTACTAACGTCGACATTATCTTTATCTGTTAATGTACCATTACTTGGAAGTTGACTGAACCATATTGTTAATGATGCGTCAGATTCACTATCAGATACATCCGAACCCGAGCTATCAAAGAAAGAAACTGAATTATTACTAGAATCTTCCTCTACAATAAGGGTCGGATTTTGATTTGCTACCTTTGGTGGATCATTAAATTCTGTTACATTAAATGTTAATGTGTATACGTCAGATTCATTGTTTTCTGAATCAACAAACACTAATGTAGCAGTAAACTGTGGTGTACCAGTTAGGTCGGTTGTACATAGATAGTCAAATGATGTACTATCTCCATCTACAACAACTTGACTACCCGCAACCATATCATTTCTTGAATGTGTTATTGTGCCTTCACTTGCCACATCTGGTACTGTTTTAAACCGTATTTTTAATGTTTCACCAATACCAGTAGTAGTGTGGACACTATCGCTTACAACGTTTGAAAGAATACTAAAAGTTTCTATTGTTTTTTCAGTTGCGTCGATAGTTTGTGAAAAACTCACTAAACTAGGATCAACATTGACATTAGTTATTGTACTAGTGAAAGCAGAATCTATTGTATTCAGCGAGCCGAAACTATCTGTATAGGAAACAGTTACCATTAATGTATGTCCAACATCATCACTAGTCACAGTGTATTTTTCTGAAGTGCCATTTTGTACAGACGTTGCACCATTGCGTTTCCAGTTATAATTGTATGTGACGACTGCCGGTATACCGTCATCGTCATTAAGGTCAGCGTGTGTGGCAGTTAATTCAGCACCTATTTTAAACTCGCCAGTGTTAGAGGTAATATTAACAGTACCTGTTGGAGGATCGTTTTTATTATCTATTGCCTCGGCATCTGAAATCTGAGTATGTAGATTACCTTCATCATCAGTATATTTTATTGCAGCAAAGACGAACCTGTTTTCATTGAAAACCATATCACTTTGCTGCAACGTGAATGTGTTGCTGTTTCCAAATGTAAAGTCATCGGCGTCGGGAGCACTTGAACCTGTCTTGACTTTCCAACCATATTCAAACACACTGTTAGTGCTGCCGTCCAAATCACTAATATTACTGATACCTGCAGTTAACGTATCTCCATCATTAAAAGGACCGGTAAGGTTAGCTCCGTTTCCCGTTATGACTGGTTTGCCAACAGTGGGATCATTAACTGCAGTTACATTGTAGTTTACTGTAACTGAATCTGTTGACTCAAGATCTGTACTATCCTTAGCACTAAATGTTACATTAAAAGTTTTACCTTTGGTTTTACTTCCAGGGTTTAATGTTAATGTATCAGTACCTGAACCATCAACAGTTTCAAATCCGTTAAACGTAACATCACTAAATACCAGAGTATCACTACTGTCAGGATCATAGAAATAATTGTTTATATCAAGTGTAATGTTATCGTCTTCGTTTACTGTTTTGCTTGTGAGTGCACTGCCTGGAGTCACAGCTGCTCTTTTTTGTGGAGCATCTGGCGTGTTACTAAATGATATAGAATCAAAAGATATTTTGTCACCTACTATAGAATTAGTACCTATTGTACTCGTTGTAGTTATTGCAAATGAACCGGATAAATTTTCGGTGGAGCTATCGGCTGTGGCAATTCGTGTAAATGAAAAATTAACGTCTGCACCACCACCTGCATCTAAATTGGGAATTGTAAAAGTTTGTATATTAATAAGGTCAGATACGGCAAAACTATACGCTGCATTTGGATTATGTTTATTTACAGTTAATGTTACAGTATTATCAGTATCTTGTGCCAAACCTGTTAAAGGGTTTACCGAAACAGTTGCCTTGGCGTTCAAATTTTCACCATTAACTGTTACTGTACGCACGTTCACACTTTCATCATCACTGTTTTGTTCGTTGCCTTGAATTGCATATGAGAAAGTATCACTAGTAACAGGATTATTCAATGTTATAACTATTGTCGAATTATTGGTGCTGCTGTTTTCATTGAGTTGAGTAGAACCATCTGTAAGTGTGAGGTTGTTTCCGATCTCGGTAATAACATATTTCCAACCTGTAAAACTCGTATCATCAGGATCATTAAAAAAACCACTACTTAAGTTAAAATTTGCCTCTACACCTTGAGATACCGTTTCACTTGTTGTCCGGACATTACCTGGTATAAGTGGTTTATTGTTTACATTTACAACATTAAATGTAACACTCGCTGTCGCGGTTGATTCATTAGAATAAGGATCTGTCGCTTTAAAAGATATAATTGCGCTTGAACCTGATGGAAGATTATTACCCGCTGTAACGATTAAAGTATCTTGACCGTTAGCACTGACAGTACATACTGTAGTGTCACTTGAACTGGCATTACTAAAAGTCATAGAATCACTTTCGGGATCTGTAAAATAATCACTAATATTTAAAGTTACATTATTACCCTCATTGAGGGTTGGGGTGACTGGTAGTGGGTCATTTAGTATAGGTACGGCATCTTGATTTATATTAATATCAAAATCTCCAGTTACAGATTCATTATCATCAGTTGTAATTTGATATAGAAACCGAGTATTGCCACTAAAATTACTACCAGGATTAAATACAAATTTGTAAAGTAATGGATTGTTGTCAACTTTATTCAGGGTGAAGCTAGTTTGGTCGGTAATGTCAGGGGCACTCAGCTGCGAAGATGTCACTGTTGCGTCATCTTCTAAAACTATTTGATTGGATAAATCTATTTCGAAATCTTTATTTTCTATAGGGGTAAGAGACGCAAAATCTGGTTTGGCAACAAGTGCATTACTACCATCAGACACAATATTAATTGTAATATTAGCAGATGCGTCTAAACCTCTTTGTACAGTAGTATTATCTGTAACTGTGTATGTAATACCTGTTAATTGACCATGCATGTGTTGAGGGGGGGTAAATGTGACTAGACCGGATGAATCTACCGAAATATGTGTAGCATCAAAAGTATATTTTGCACTACTATTGACAGATAAACCAGTGTTGCCACCTGTATATGATGCACCGGACTTATCTAGACTAAACACATAAGTACCATTGGTTTCGTCATCATTATCAGTTATGTGATCAATTAAGTTAAATGAAAAATCTGTTTGATCTTCATTACAATTAATAACTACATTGTTTGCAACAGGACGGTCATTACGATTTATATAAGTAATTGTAATTACACCTTCTTCAGTTGATGTGCTATTTGTATATGTAACAGCTAATGTACCGTAAAAATCTTGTACAGGTACAATTGATAATCCGTCTGATGTAAATGAAACATCAACGTTCTTAGTTGCGTTCCAAGTGGTCTCGCCTGATGCGGTGGCAGTGACTGACACTATAGTGTAAGAAAGAACAGTACCACTAGCGTTTCGTTTTGGTAAATTTACACCATCAAAAGGTACTAAATCAGGTGCACTGAGTTCATTGTGTTCTTTAAATGGTGGATTAGCAGTAAAAATCTTAGGTGTAATGATATGAGTGCTTGAAATAGGACCATATAAATTACTAGCTGCATGGCGTGTATTGTTAGAGTCATCAACGTATTGAACCTCAGTATAGAATATTTGTCCTAATTCTGATTCACGAATATTAAGATTACAAAGAACGTGATCCACTTGTGTTTGTTGCACATTTCTTGAAAGAGTCGCGAAGGACGGGTCACCAGTGTTGCCATCCTCATCAAATTTAAACCATGACCAACTATTGAATTCGGGTTTACTAGTCAGATTAGTAGTAGTAAATGTGGCTTTGGCTTCATTACCTATACTATCGGAGGCAGCGTTGGCGGTAGTGGAATCAATGGTAATAGCTTTTGTAAGTTCTTGTGTAGTACTTACGCTGGTACCCGTTTTTGTGACACGTACTTTGTAAGGAGCTTTTGGCAATATCGGTGCGGGGTTCTCTGTAAAAACCACGTCATTATGCAGATCGAAAACCTTGGTCCCTTGGTAGTTTCCCGTTCCTTCCCTCAAAGTATCCCCTTTTACATTTAAAACTTCAATTGTAAATTGCGTATTCTGATCGTTGTTGACAAGCTTTAACGTGTTGTCAAGCGTGGTCAGATTGTCGCTGGAGTCTGGAGTTACAAAACCCGTCGCGTCGAATTTAACTATGGCTGAATTAACAGACATTATAATTATAACTAATATTTTTTTTTTGTATTTATATTTCATTTAAAAACTATGATTTTCTAAAGCATTTTTTATAAAATAAAAAATAAAAAATGCAGTTAAAACAATAATATGATTATAAATATATAATACATAATGAGTAATAATATAATAAAAATATTTCTATTATTTATTCCAATCATTTATGCAGTTGATATAATAACAATTACATACACTAGTGATCAAAAATTATTACCATTTTTTTCAAATAATGACAAAGTTTTATTTATTTTTTCAAATTTTGATATTTCACCAAAAGATGATTATTTGGGATATTCGGAATTAAAATTATTTCAAAGTTTAACAGATCCACAATTGCCATTAGATGTTGCAACGTATAAATGGATAATTAATTTATTA
>MDTG01393536.1_pt1 | contig 14025 bp, 14 predicted proteins | sample 811421 | NCBI WGS metagenome assembly MDTG01 (sample SAMN05326645, study PRJNA326480) | marine metagenome | isolation source: seawater | place: Pacific Ocean: South East | collected 2011 | reverse complement strand
TACCGCTTGGAGCATATTCTCAACAAAGAGTTATTCCATCAAGGATAGCTGTAAAAGTACCTGATGGCATATCTCATAAACAAGCAGCAACCTTAATGACTAAAGGCTTAACTACAAATTATTTACTTTGTAAAACTTACAATCTTAAAGCTGGAGAAACTGTTTTATTTCATGCTGCTGCAGGAGGTGTTGGCCAAATTTTTGCTCAATGGGCAAACAGTATCGGGGCAAAAGTAATAGGAACAGTTGGTTCTGATGAAAAGATTAAAATTGCAGAAGACAATGGCTACTCACATGTTATCAATTATTCAAAAGATGATTTTGCAAAAAAAGTAATGGAAATCACAAATAATGAAGGTGTTCCTGCGGTATTTGATGGGGTAGGAAAAAATACTTTTCATGGTTCATTAGCATGTCTCAAAACAAGAGGAATGATGATAAGCTTTGGAAATGCATCAGGTCCACTTGATCCAGTAAACGTTCCAAAAGATATTCAACCGAAAGGTCTTTACTTAACTAGACCCTCAATTGGTCAATATTTTACAAATAGAAAAGAACTTCAAGCTGGAGCAGACGCTATATTTGAAAAAGTTAAATTTGGTAAAATTAAAATTAAAATTTCAAAAGAATACAGTCTTATAGATGCTAAAAAAGCCCATGAAGATTTAGAAGCGAGAAAACTTACAGGCCCAGCAATATTAACTCCGTAATGAATAAGAAAATAATATCTCCTTGCATTAGTATTTGCAGGACCGATCCTGTAACAGGTTTTTGTTATGGTTGTGCTAGAACCAATGAAGAGAAGAAGCGGTGGAAAGAAGAAAATATTACAGATAGTTGGAAAGAGGAAAATTTAAAAATTATTGTAACTAGAATGCAAGGCTGGCAATTAGAAACTTTTATAGAGTCTTACGATCATAAAAAAAACCAAGGTATTTCTTTATTTAAAAAAAAATTATTAGAAAATAAATAATTATAAATCATTTTTCATCGAATCCATATCGCTCAGGTGATATTTTAAAGCTTGATTAGATAGCCTAATTTCTTGCAAAAATAAAAAAATTGAAATAATCATGCATATGCAGCAGGATGCAAAAATAAGTCTAGCTAACTGTAAATTTCCTAAATAAAGCATTAAAACTGTAATCATATTAAATAAGAAGCCAAATGCAGCGAAGCCCATAGTGTATTTTAAAAGGTTTGTTCTGTTATTAAGAACATGTAGTTGATTTTCCAATTGAGGTGGAGCTTTTTTTTCAAGTGTTAACTGATCGTGAAGTCTTCTAATCAACCCGCTCAAGGTATGAAATCTGTTGCTATACATTGTCATCATTAATGGAATGGCAGGAAACATTAATGCAGCAACTGTGTAATCTATATCCATATCGAATCAAATTGATTATGAAGTTAGTGTTTGGTATTTACAAGTAATATTTGATGCATCAATTAAAGATATTTATAGAATTAACAAGATTAAATAAGCCAATAGGTTTTATGCTGTTATTTTGGCCTTGTTCCTGGGGGCTGGCTTATGCTTACTTGGTTAATCAAAATATTAACTTATTTTTACATTACTTAATCTTATTTTTCATTGGATCAGTTTTAATGAGAAGCGCTGGATGTATATTTAATGATATAGTTGATAAAGATTTTGATAAGAAAGTTAAAAGAACATCTAATCGTCCAATTGCCTCGGGCAAAATTAGTATCAAAAAATCTTTATTTTATGTTCTAATTCTTTGTGCAGTTGCGTTTTTAGTTTTAATACAATTTAATATCTTAACAATAGCACTTGGCATGAGCTCAATGCTTTTGGCTTTTTCTTACCCTTATATGAAGCGAATAACCTACTGGCCTCAACTTTTTTTAGGTATTACCTTTAATTGGGGAATTATATTAGCCTGGACAGCAACTAATAACGCTGTAAATATTGAAATTATAATTTTATATTTATCAGCCATATTTTGGACATTGGGTTATGACACGATTTATGGAGCACAAGATATGTCAGATGATGAAATTATTGGATTAAAATCAACATCTATAAAATTTAAAAGAAATATTAGCATGTTTGTTTTATCCTCATACTCAATTTCTATAATATTAATGATTTATTTATTCAAAAGTTATTACGAAAAAACAATATTTTTGTTTTTTTTAATAATGTTTATCTTAAGTTTATTTTATCAATTACTTGGTTTGAAGAGAAATAAATCTAAATATCTAAAAATGTTTAAGTTTAATAATATTTCAGGATTGCTGATGTTTTTAAGCATTTGCTCAATTAATATATAAAAAATGAAATTTGATGAACTAAAATTTCTTCTAAGAAGATTATATAAAGAGTACGTCAAGCAACATTTTAACAAAATTTTGATTGCCCTCTTTTTATCTCTTATAGTTGCAGCTAGTACCTCGGGTATAGCTTGGCTCTTAGATCCGGCAGTCAAAAAAATATTTATTGAACAAAATAAGGTATTCGCTTGGTCAATACCCCTTTTAATCGTAATAGCATTTTCAAGCAAAGGTATATCCTTATATCTTGCTAGAATTAATATTATTAGGGTTGGTGAAGAAGTTGCAGGAGCACTTCAAAAAAAAGTAGCCAACAATATTCTTACATCTGATATTCAAACTTTAGATAGCAGGCACTCTGGGAAATACATCTCAAATGTAATGTTTGATACCAAACATGTTCAAAACCTTGTTAGCTCTGGTGTTTTAAATTTAATGAAAGACTCTTTTTCAGTTGTAGCTTTAGTATCTTTAATGTTTTATCAAAATTGGAAATTATCTTTATTTGCAATATTAATGATGCCATTAGCAGGTGGTTTAGCTAAGTCTTTAGGAAAAAGAATTGGAAAAGCCACTTCAAAAGCTGGGGTTTCTTCGGGAGTATTAGCATCTTTTTTATCTGAGATATTTAAAGGTTCAAAAATGATCAGGATTTATCAAAGAGAACACGATGAAAATTTAAAAGCTGATCAAGTTATAGATGACCTTGTTGAGAAGAATATAAAAATTGGAAGTGTTATGATAAGAGCAACGCCAATTATGGAAACTTTAACAGGCTTCATGATAGCTGGTTTTATAATTTTTTCAGGAAAATTAATTGCATCAGGGGAATTGGCGGTAAATAATTTTTTTTCTTTCTTAGCAGCTATGATGCTAGCTTATCAACCTATTAGATCACTAGCTACAATCAATATGGTAGCGTACCAGGGAGCTGCAGCTTTTAAGCGAATTAGTAGCATTATAGACAAAGAAATTGAAATTAAAGAATTAGCTAGTGCTCCTAAATTAATTTTAAAAAATTCAGATATTAAATTTAATCAGGTCGAATTTAAGTATGATACCACAGATAAAAAAGCTCTTAAAGAAATAAGCTTTAGTATTAAAGGAAATTCTATGACAGCATTTGTTGGACACAGTGGAGCTGGAAAAAGTACCATAATTAATTTGCTGCCAAGGTTTTATGATCCTCAAAAAGGATCAATTGAAATAGACAATCAAAATATAAAAAATGTCTCATTAAGTTCACTTAGAAAGAATTTATCATTGGTAAGTCAAGATGTTATTTTGTTTGATGACACGATAAGAAACAATATTGCATACGCAAGACCTAGTGCTTCTGATGATGAAATATTAAAAGCATGTAAATTTGCTGCAGCAGATGAATTTATAACAAAATTACCTAAAGGCTATGATACAACGATAGGAGAGAATGGTGTAAGACTATCCGGAGGTCAAAAACAAAGAATTTCTATAGCTCGAGCAATTTTAAAAGAGTCCTCAATAATTCTTTTAGATGAAGCTACATCATCATTAGATACAGGTTCTGAGGAAATAGTACAAAATGCTATAAGCAATCTTACTAAAAATAAGACAACTCTAGTAATTGCCCATAGACTTTCAACCATTCATAATGCTGATAAAATTTTTATTTTAAAAGAGGGAAAAATTATAAACTCTGGTGATCATAATTTTTTAATTGATAACTGTGATGAATATAAATCACTTTATAAAAAACAGTTAAAATAAATGATATTAGCTTACAAAATATTTACCTTTATTTTGTACCCATTTCTTTTTGTGTTTTTATACATAAGAAAAATAACAAAAAAAGAGGATCCTATTAGATTTAAGGAAAAAATTTTAATTTCTCATTTTAGAATTAAAAAAAAAAATGACTGTAAATTAATTTGGTTTCACGCTGCTAGTATTGGTGAATTTAAAAGTATATTGCCGATTATAAATAAACTAAATAAAGAAAATAAAAATTTAAAATTTTTGATTACCACAACCACTTTAAGCTCTGGAAATATTGCTAGTATCGAACTTAAAAGCTATGATAATGTTGAGCACAGGTATTTTCCATTTGATGTATCTTTTTTAATTAATAATTTTATACTTCTTTGGAAGCCAGATAGTATATTTTTAGTAGACTCTGAGATTTGGCCTAATCTAATTTTGAGTGCACATAAAAATAAAATACCTTTAGCTATAATAAACGCACGGTTGACGTCAAAGTCGTTTAAAAAATGGAAAAATTTTCCTAATACTGCAAAAAAAATCTTTGGAAAAATTAATTTATTTATTTGTTCTAATTTAGAGACAAAAAATTATTTAAATGAATTTAAATTAAAAAATATTTACTACAAAGGTAATATTAAATTTATAAACCAGATTGATGTGAGTAAAGATAAAGATATTAACGAAAATTTTCTATCAAATAATAGATTCTGGTTTGCTGCTAGCGTACACAAGGAAGAAGACATTTTTTGTCTCAAAACTCACATAAAGCTTAAAGAAAAGTTTAAAGATGTAGTTACAATTATAGCTCCAAGACATATAGAAAGAACAAGGGAAATATATAAATTATCCAGAAAACTCGATTTAAAAGCTCAGATTTTAAATAAAAATCAAGCAATATTGAATGGAAAAGAAATCATAATAATTAATTATTTTGGGGCTTTACAAAATTATTTTAAATATTCAAAAAGTGTTTTTATCGGAAAATCCATGATTGAAAAATTAAAAGATAATAGTGGTCAAAATCCTATAGAAGCAGCTAAACTTAATTGTAAAATTTATCACGGACCTTTTGTTTATAATTTTGAGGAAATATATAAAATTTTAGAAAACAATAAGATTTCAAAAAAAATTAAAAATGATATTGAATTAAGTGAAAATTTAATTATTGACCTCGAAAATAAAAATAAAAGTCAGATAAAAATTTCTAATACAATTATACATCTAGAACATCAAATTATGGATGAAACAATGAAACTTGTTAATAATTTCTTATTATATGAAAATAAACAAACCTAATTTCTGGGATAATAAAATTGGATTGTTCGCAACTATTTTATTGCCACTATCTTTAATTTATACTTTATTAGTTTTTTTAAAAAAAAAATTTACAAGACCTCAGGTATTTAACATTCCAATTATTTGTGTGGGAAATATTTATATCGGGGGCACTGGCAAAACACCGGTTTCACTACTTCTTTCCAAAGAACTCAAAAATCTTAATAAAAAACCAACAATTATTAGAAAATATTACGAAAATCATTTAGACGAGTACAATCTAATTAAGAGCAACACTGTAAATTTAATTACGTGTAATAATAGAATAGATGGAATAAAAATTGCAGAAAAAAACAATTTCAATACTGCTATTCTTGATGATGGATTTCAAGATTATAAGATAAAAAAAGACCTTAATATAGTTTGCTTTAATAACAATCAACTTATCGGTAACGGCCTAATTTTACCTGCTGGCCCATTAAGAGAGAGTTTAAATTCTCTTAAAAATGCAGATATGATAGTTATAAATGGTAAAAAGGACAAATATTTTGAAGATAAAATTTTAAATATTAATTCTAAATTAGAAATTTTTTACTCATTTTATAAACCTATGAACTTAGATAGATTTAAAAATCAAAAGTTATTCGCTATTGCAGGAATTGGAAATCCAAAAAACTTTTTTAAACTTATTGAAGATAATAATTTGATTATTGAAAAGAAATTTATTTTTCCTGATCACTATAAGTTTTCAAAAGATGAAATACAAAATATTATAAAGGATTCAGAAAATAATAATTGTCAGATTCTAATGACTGAAAAAGACTATTTCAAAGTAAATCATTTCAATTTTAGAAACATTAATTATCTTAAGGTAAAGCTTGAAATCAAAGATATAGAAAGATTTAAATCTAAAATTAAAAAAATATATGATAAAAATAATTAATTATTTTATCCAATCCATTATAATATACATTTTTCTTATAATTGGTCGTATCATTGGTTTAAATTTAGGTAGAAAATTATTTTCTATCTTATTTTGCGTTATAGGTCCTCTATTTAAATCAAAAAAGATAATAAAAAAAAATCTTAAAATTTTCTCTCAATCTGCGAGTAATATAAATGAGAAACAGATTATAAAAAATATGTGGAAAAATTATGGGATGACATTTATTGAATATGTTTTTCTAGATTATTTTCTTAAAAATAATTCAATTGTTATTACAGATGATAAATCAAACTTATCTAGAATAATTTCTGAAAAAGATCCTGTTATTTTTGTATCAGGTCATTTTGCTAATTTTGAACTAATGTCAATGGAAATTACAAAAAGAAATATTCCTCTAGCGACTATATATAGGCCGCTCAATAATTTTCTTTTAAACCCTTTTATGGAGTACATACGTAAAAGATATGTTTGTAGAAATCAAATTCAAAAAGGATTAAGAGGTGTTAGAGATATTGTTCACTACATAAACAAAAAAAATAGCATAGCTCTAATGATTGATCAAAGAGTAAGTGAGGGCGAAAAAATTGATTTATTTGGTGAACCAGCTTTTACAACTACGTTACCGGCTAAGCTATCTATTAAACACAAGTTAGACATAGTGCCTGTATACATAGAGCGTAAAAAAGACAACAGTTTTAAAATAGAATTTCAAAAAAGGATACAGCCTAAAAATTTTAAAAATAAAATTGAATTGACTAAAGAGTTAAATCGGGTTTTAGAAAAATTGATAACTAAAAATCCAAGTCAATGGATTTGGACTCACAACAGATGGAAGTAAAAAATTAATTTTTAAGATTTTTAAATCTTTCGTCAGCTTCTAAAGGTGAAAAATACGCCTCTTGCAGGTCCACATTCCAATAATTCAGTTCTTGTAATGGTATTTCTTTTCCTGATACTGCGCATATTACAAAATCTCCTTCTTCAATTATTTCAAAAAAATTGTGCTTAAAAATAAGTTTAGCTTTTTTTTTAACCATCGATAAATTATACATTATATATCTTAAGATGAATATTGGATTAATTGGTAGCGGTGGTAGAGAACATGCATTATGTAAAAAGATGCATGAATCTAGACTTGTAAAAAAAATTTTTTGTTTTCCAGGTAACGCAGGAACGCATAAGATAGCGAAAAATATTGATGTAAATATTTTAGATTTTAAAAATATTCTTAAGCTAATTAAATCATTCAAAATAGATATGGTAGTGGTTGGGCCAGAAGAACCTTTAGTTAAAGGTATAGTAGACTTTCTTAAAAAAAATAATGTCAAGGTTTTTGGCCCAAATAAGTATGCTTCAAAGTTAGAGGGTTCAAAAGCTTTCATGAAAACGATCTGTGCAAAAAAAAATATTCCTACGGCTAAATTTAAAATTTGCAACAATAAAAGCCAAGTTCATACCTTTTTAAATAAATGTCCCCTTCCTATTGTCGTAAAAGCAGACGGTTTAGCGGCTGGAAAAGGTGTATCGATTTGTAAAACAAAAAAGCAGGTTATTTATAACAGTTCTCAAATATTTAAAGGAAAATTTCAATCCTCAAAAAAAGTAGTTTTAGAGGAATTTCTTTATGGGGAAGAGGTAAGTTATTTTGTAATTGTTGATAATAATAGTTTTAAATTTTTTGGTACTGCGCAAGATCATAAAAGAGTTTTTGAGAATGATAGAGGTCCTAATACAGGTGGAATGGGCGCATACTCACCGGCGCCAATAGTAACTCAATCCATTGAAAAAAAAATAGTTTCAAAAATAATAAAACCAACTTTAAAAGCTTTGAGAGAAAAGGAAAATTCCTACAAAGGTTTTTTATACGTTGGTTTGATGATAAAAGATAATGAGCCTTATTTAATAGAATATAATATAAGAATGGGTGACCCAGAATGTCAGGTAATATTACCTAGGTTGAAAACAGATTTAATAAAAATTTTTAAAAATACTATATCCAATAAATTAAACAAAACTAAAATATTGTGGAAAAATGAAAAAAGTATGACAATTGTTTTGTGTGCAAAAGGATATCCAGGAAAATATAAAAAAAATATTAAAATAGACAATTTAAATAAAGTCAAGATATCTAAATCAGATTTTATTTATCACGCTGGCACGAAATTAATTGAAAATGAAGTTAGATCGAATGGTGGTAGAGTTTTAAATATTACATCAACTGGGAAAAAATTTTTTATTATTAGAAAAAAAATTATTACATGTATAAAAAAAATAAATTGGAAGAATGGTTTCTATAGAAAAGATATTGGATGGAAAATTATAAATAAAAATGCGAATAATTAGTGGAATACTTAAAGGAAAATCAATAGATTTTTTAAAAAATTCAAATACTAGACCTCTCAAGGACTCTGTTCGAGAAAACATTTTCAATATTTTAAAGCACTCAAATTTAATAAAAGTAAAAGTTGAAAATTCAAATATTTTAGATTTATATTCTGGTATTGGATCTTTTGGAATAGAGTCACTTTCAAGACTTGCTAAAAAAGTAACTTTTGTTGAACAAGATGAGGTGGCCTGTAATATTCTAATAATTAATTTAAAAAAATTATTTTTGATTAAAAAAACAGTAGTATTTAATAATAAAATTGAAGATATCTTAAGTGATAAAATGCATGAAAAATTTGATATTTTTTTCTTGGATCCCCCTTTTTCAAATGTTGATTATTTACAAACACTAAAATTGATAAAAAAAAAAAAAATTTTCAATTTAAATCATATTGTTATAATTCATAGAGAAAAAAAATCTGATGATAATTATAAAAATTTACTTAAAATTGTTGATACTAAATATTATAGCAGATCAAAAATTATTTTTGGGGAATTTATCTAAGAAGTTGTTTTGTATAAATTTTTACCTTTTCTACAGCTGGCTGATTAAAAGGATTTATATTTAACATTTTCCCGATAATAACTGTCTCCAAAATATAATAGGAGAATAAACTCCCCAGTGTCTCTTCTTTTAAAGTTTTTATTTTGGACTCTCTAAAAAGGATGTTTTCTTGTTTAAAAGACTTTATTAAAGCGTTTTTTTGAGCAATTTTAATATTACTCAAGTTTTTTTTATCCAAAAAGTTTTTTAAACCTATATTTTTGCCTATTCTCAATATTTCTTTAGATTTTTTTTCGTGGCTAAAAATATGAAATATTTTATCCCGCGGTCCATCTAAATAAAGTTGAAGTAAGCTATGATGATCTTTTGGCATATTAGAAATTATTGGCATAAAACCTTTATTTTTTTTGCCGAGACTTTCGGCAATTAATTGCTGACACCAATACAAAAATTTTTCTAGTTTTGGTGAATAATTTAAAAAGATTAAATTATTATTTTTTTTGGCGTTCATTAATTGTACTAAATTAATTACACTATTTTTCAGAAAAAATTTATTTTTTGCTTTTAGACATTCTAAGGTTTGAGATCTTAATTTGTTTACATTTATTCCCATTAAATAAGCAGGGACAATACCTACTTCTGATAAAACTGAGTATCTTCCGCCCACATCGCTATTGTGCTCTATATAGAACAAATTTAATTTTTCGGACAAAGAAAATAGAAAGTTATTTTTTTTTTCGGAGATAATTATTACATTTTTTGCGTTTTTTTTTAGTATATTTAATGCAAATGAATTTGTTAATGTTTCAATAGTGCTACCTGATTTAGAAATTACAATAAAAAGAGTTTTAGAAATTTTTTTATTTTTCTTAAACTTCATAATATTATCTTCATTCAAGTCATCAAAGAAATAAATTTTTTTTTTTATTTGAGAGTCAAAAAAATTATAAATAGCTTCAGTTCCAAGTATAGATCCGCCCATACCAACAATAGCTACGTTTTTAAATTTTTTAAATTTATTTAAATCATTTGATTTAAAATTTAATTTAAAATTTTTATTAAGTACGTTTAATGTTTTTTTTGTATTCTTAATATCTTTTTTAATACCGTCAAAAATCTTATCAAATTTTTTGTCTAATTTTACGTACGAATTTTTTGATGAGCCTTTTAGTTTTATATAATTATTAATGGTTAAATTTTTATTATTCACTTACGAATTTCTTTTAAAATTGTGTCTTCAACAGAAGACGATTTAGTTTTTGATTTTTTTTCTTTTTCAGATACTTTTAGAATCTTCTTTATTTTTTCTTCTTCGCTTAATTCTTGATTTTTATCTTTACCTGGTTCAGGTAATTTTCCATAATCAGGTGGAAAGACAAGCGGTTCTCTTTTTTCTATTAAAAATTCATCTGTTGTTTTTATTTTTTCATTTCTTAAAATTTTATTAGCTTCCTTTAAACCGCTACATGAATTTAAAAATAAAATTATTAGTAAACAAATATAAAATTTTATCATTTAAGCCTTCTTATTATTAAATAGCTCTCTTAATAGAAAAATCAATATCCCAATAACTATAAATATATCTGCCATATTAAATGTAAACCAATGAAAACCCCTATAATGCAGATCAATAAAGTCAGGAACGGCATTAAAGAATAATCTATCATATAAATTACCTAATGCACCCCCAATAATTATTGAATATATAAATTTATCAAAATTTTTAGAAATTATAAAAAAAATAAATAAAATTAATATTATCACTGAAATTAATAATGAAATAAAATAATAAATTACTGAAGAGTCAGTGCTTAATAAACCGAAACCTATTCCGATGTTCCAAGTTAAATCTAAATTAATATAATCATTCACATAATAGGGATTTTCATTGATATCTTGAATTATTTTTAATTTTGTAAACCGATCTAGAGCAAAAATAAATATAGATATTAATAAAAAATAAAAATTTTCTTTTTTAAGAATTTTACTTTTTACTTCCTTAAGATTGATGAAAAAACTCATTTAATTTTTAATTGGACATTCAGATCTACTACATTTATTTTCCAGAATCTTCCAACATCTTTGACATTTATCTCCTCTGGCTTTGCTTACCTCAACTTTAACCTCTTTATTATTAGATAATATTTTTTCTGCTTTAGAGGTGATTAAATACTCTGCTAAATCTAAATTTTTAAATAATTCAAATTTAGTTTTATCTACTTTAAGTTTTACATCAGCTTCAAGGCTTGAGCCAATTTCTTTTGAAGACCTTTTGGCCTCAATAGCTATGTTTGACACTTGTTTAATCTTAAATAATTGATCCCACTTATAATCTAATTCAGAATTTTCCCATTTTTTTGGGACTTTAATAAATGAATATTCGTGTATATTTTTTTCTTTATTGCTTATTAAACTATAAATTTCATCTGTAGTAAAAACTAAGATCGGTGCAAACCATTTAAGTAGACACTCTAATAAAATATTTAAAACTACAACGCAGTTTTTTCTTTTTTTTGAGTTTAAACTATCACAATAAAGAACGTCTTTTCTAATATCAAAATAAAAAGAAGAAAGGTCTAACGTACAAAAATTTAATAATTCTTTGTATAATTTATGAAAATTATAATTTTTTAAATTATTTTCTATTGATCGACTAATATGATAAATTTTATGCATAATATATTGCTCTAATTCATCAAATTCTCTTACATCTATTTTTTCAAAATTTTGAGGCTCAAACTTATCTTTTAAATTGCCTAACATGAATCTAAATGTATTTCTTATTTTTCTATAAGACTCTGCATGTTGCGTTAAAATACTTTTATCAATTCTTAAATCTTCAGCATAATCCGAAGAAGCAACCCAAACTCTAAGTATGTCTGCACCATAATTTTTTAATATCTCTTCAGGGGAAATAACATTGCCCATTGATTTAGACATCTTCATCCCCTTACCATCTACTACAAAACCATGTGAAAGAATGCTTTTGAACGGCGCTTTACCTCTAGTTCCACATGACTCTAACAATGATGAATGGAACCACCCTCTATGTTGATCTGAACCTTCCAAATACATGTCTGCAGGCCATTTTAAATCTTTTCGTTTTTCTAAAACGAAACTATGTGTTGACCCGCTATCAAACCAAACTTCAACTATATCACTGAGTTTTTGATAATCATTAGGATCATATTCTTTTCCAAGGAAAATTTTGGGATCATCTATAAACCAGCAATCAGAGCCTTGTTTTTCATAAATAGAAGCTATTCTATCTATTACTTTTTTGTCTCTTAAAGGTTCTTTAGTTTTTTTATTTATAAATATTGGCAATGGAACGCCCCAGACTCTTTGTCTTGAAACGCACCAGTCCGGTCTTCCTTCAACCATGGACAATAGTCTTTCTTTTCCTTTATTAGGATAAAAAATAGTTTCATTTATTGCCTTTATAGCTTTTTTTCTTAGATCATTTTTTTTCATTGATATAAACCACTGAGGTGTTGCTCTATAAATTAAAGGGGCTTTAGATCTCCAAGAGTGAGGATAGCTATGATTAAGCTTATCATTTTTGAGTAATTTATTTTGTTCCTTTAATTTTTCTATCACTAGAGGGTCTGCCTTAAATATGTGTGTATTTGTAAAATACGGTATTTCTTTTGTATAAAGCCCTGCGTTATCTACAGTGTAAAGAGATGGTATATTATTTTTTAAACATAAATTAAAATCATCCGGACCATGGCTTGGAGCGCAATGAACGATTCCAGTTCCTTGCTCTAAATTAACGAATTGAGCATCTAGCATTGGAACATTGTGATCGAAATTTATATTAACAAATGGATGACTACAAATCGTACCTTTAAATTCAGATCCTTTAAAAGTTTTTAATTCCTTGTAATTCTTAATTTCACATTCCTTTATTACTGTAGAGACTAAATTTTTAGCAATAATAATTTTTTTGTCCTTAAAATGTTGGAGGTCATCTATTTCTAAAACTGAATAATCTAGACTGCTATTAAAAGCTAAAGCTTTATTGGCTGGAATTGTCCAAGGTGTTGTCGTCCAAATAATAATACTTGTATCTTTAAGAAAATCCTTTTCTGTTTCTTTAACTTTAAAAGCTACATATATCGTATTAGAAGTATGATCTAGATATTCAACTTCAGCATCAGCTAAAGCTGTCTTTTCAACTGTAGACCACAAAACTGGTTTAAAACCTTGATATAAACTCCCATCTAATAGAAACTTACCTAACTCTCTTACTATTTGAGCTTCAGCATCATAGCTCATTGTGGAATAGTAATTCTTAAAATCACCGACTACACCTAAACGCTTGAATTCTTTTATATGTACATCTATCCAGCTTTTTGCAAATTCTCTGCATTCCTGTCGAAAATCTTGCACTGGCACTTCATCTTTATTTTTTTTCTTTTTTTTATATTGTTCCTCAATTTTCCACTCTATAGGTAATCCATGACAGTCCCAACCTGGAACATACACTGAGTCTTTACCGCTCATCTGTTGAAATCGAATAATTATATCTTTTAAAATTTTATTAAGCGCAGTACCCATATGTATATGTCCATTTGCATATGGTGGTCCGTCATGTAAAATGAATTTTTCTTTTCCTTTGGAATTTTTTCTTAATCTTTCAAATAGTTTATCCTTTTCCCACCTTTTTAAAATCTCTGGTTCTTTAGTGGGTAGACTGGCCTTCATAGAAAAAGCAGTTTTAGGTAATTGCAAAGTATCTTTGGACATTTTTATTTTTCTTATTGTCTTGCCTGTTTTATATCAAGTTTTATTTGTTTTTTTAAATATTTTAAGTTCTTAAATTTTTTTTCAGGTCTAATAAATTTTTTAAAACTTACGCCTATTACTTTATTAT
>MDTG01234053.1_pt1 | contig 14025 bp, 2 predicted proteins | sample 811421 | NCBI WGS metagenome assembly MDTG01 (sample SAMN05326645, study PRJNA326480) | marine metagenome | isolation source: seawater | place: Pacific Ocean: South East | collected 2011 | reverse complement strand
TCTGGTTTTATGCGTGGTAGAACATCACAACAAACAATAGTAAAGTTAGCAAAGTTCAATGCTGTGTTGGTATACTGTTTAGAATTTGCCTATGGGGAGATTGTAAAGGGTGTGAATCCAATGACGGCTCGTAAGAAGTTATTCGGTAAGTCTCGTGTAAAGGGTAAGTCGGCAAAAGATTTTGTAAAAGAAGAAATAAATTGCTTGTATTCTTTAGACGAATATATTAAATTAACACCAACAGGATTGTGGGATAAAAGAAACATGGATAGTTATGACGCTTTAGTGTGTGCTCTGTATGAGTGATAAAGTTGTAAATCTATTAGAAAGAGCATTAAACAGTAGAGGTAAGAAACTAACAAAACCAAATGAGTATATGTTTTACTCACCTTTTGTTAATCATTATAAACCAAAGCTACAGATTAATGTCTCTACACAGAAATGGCACTGTTGGATTTCTAATACTGGTGGTCATTCTATATATTCTTTATTTAAAAGGATAAATGTAAATAGAGAATTATATGATGATTTAAAAAGCATATTTTTTGTACCATCGACTTCTAATGTTGAACAAAAAACAGAAACGGTTATTTTGCCAAAGGAATTTATACCTTTATGGAAACATAAAAAGTCTTTATATAAAGGACATGCTTTAAAGTTTTTAAAAAGTAGAGGATTTGATAATTATGATATTAAAAAATATAAAATAGGTTTTTGTGAAGATGGTTTATATCAACATAGAATAATTGTACCAAGTCATGACGAATATGGCATACTAAATTACTTTGTTGGTAGGTCATATATGGAAAGTGGCATGAAGTATAAAAATCCAAATGTCTCTAAGGATGTAGTTGGATTTGATTACTACATAGCTTGGTCAGAACCAATTGTTCTATGTGAGGGTGTGTTTGATGCTATGTCAATTAGAACAAATGCAGTACCGATGTTTGGTAAGAAACCACCGAGAAAATTATTAATGAAAATATTTGAAAAGAAAGTAAATACAATTTACATAGCACTTGACGATGATGCTCGTAAAGATGCTTTTAGGTTATCTGAATTCTTTAGTGATTTTGGAATAGATACAAAAGTAGTAGATTTACCAAAAGATAAAGACCCAAATGATTTAGGATTTGAAAAAATGTCAAACTTAATATCTAAAACAATGTCATCTAGTTTTTCAGATACAATACAGGCAAGATTATATGGATAAAATAAAAACTATTGCTCATTTAGCAGATATACATATTAGAAAATTACATCGTATTGTTGAATATCGTGATGTATTTAATAGGTTGTATACAAAATTAGAACAATTAAAACCTGATTTAATTTATATTGGTGGTGATGTTGTTCATGGTAAACTTGATACTTCACCTGAAGAGATAAGATTAGTATCAGATTTTTTTCTTAGTCTTGCTGATATTTCTGATTTGTTGGTGATACCAGGTAACCATGATTGTAATCTTAACAATACTTCAAGGGAAGATGTGTTGTCTCCAATTGTTGATTTGGTTCAACAGATAAATCCACGAATACATTATTGGAAAGAAACTGGTGTATATGAGCTTGGCGGTTGTCACTTTGGTCTTTTATCTGTATTTGATCAAACAAAAGATGGTAAACCAAATATAGCAAATTTACCAAAGGGTGGTGATATAGATGGTGAGCATAAAATTGCTGTTTATCACGGTGGTGTTGGTAGGTTTGAAGTTGATACTGGCATGTGGATGAGTGATGATGTGGTTAAATCAACAGATTTTAATGGATATGATTTGGTTTTACTCGGTGATATTCACAAGAGACAATTCATAGATGATAATGAGACAATAGCATATCCTGGTTCACTGATACAACAAAACTTTGCTGAGGCACCTGAACATGGATTTTTATTTTGGGATGTAGAAAAGAGAAAATCAGAATTTATACAAGTTAATAATGATTATGGTTTTAAAACTATTATAGTAGATAATGGTGAGATAAAAAGTAAAATGAATTTTGTGCCTAAATTTGGTAATATAAAAATAAAACACAAAGATACTACAGTAGAGCAGTTAAGATTAATAGAGCTTAATTTAAGAAAAAAATACAATGAAATAAAACAAATAACTAATGAAAAAATTAAAACAATTGATTCTCAATTAAATGAAAGCAAAACTAAAATATCTGTTGATGATATTCATGATATTAAAATTCAAAATAAATTAATAGACAAAGTATCTAGACAAATAAAACCAAATATAGATGATAAGACTATATCAAGATTACAAGAGATAAATGATTTAACTAATTCATCTATTGTAATGCAACAAGGTCTTGCTAGAAACATAGAATGGAGAGTTAAGTACATTGAGTTTGATAATATGTTTAGTTATGGAACTGATAACAAAATAGATTTTAGTAAATTAAATGGTGTGGTGGGAATCATAGCACCAAATCATGCTGGTAAATCAGCATTGATAGATATACTTGCTTATACAATATTTGATAGATGTAGTAGAACTTATAAAGCTATAGAAGTATTGAATAAAAAATCTAAAAAATTTATGGTAAAGTTAGCATTAGAAGTAAACGGTGTCACTTATTACATTCATAGGGAGGGTAAGTTAAAAATAAGAACAAGAAGAGCTACTGGTAAAATAAGAAGAACCTGTCCTGTATCAGTAAAATTTTATATGGAAGAAAACGATGAATTAATCGACCTTAGTGGAGCAGCTCGTAATAACTCTCAATATGGGAGTGGGACAAATGAAGAGATAAGAAACATCTTGGGTTCTTTTGATGATTTTATTCTAACATCTCTTTCTCTACAGAATAACGGGCAGAACTTTATTGATAAAAAACAGGCTGAAAGAAAACAAATTCTATCTCAATTTATGGATATAGATTTGTTTGATAAACTATATGATATAGCAAAACAAGATGTTGCTGATGAAAGAGCAGTTTTTAAAAAAATGAAAACTAAGGATATATTTTCAAAGGTATCTGAATATGATGATGTAATTTTAAATCATTCTGAAAAACTAACGGGTGAAGAAAAAAAATTAGAATTTTTTGAAAAAGAGTTAAATGATTCTTATACACTAAAAGATGTTTTAACATCTCAAATAAAAGATATTGATGATATACAGAATATAGATTTTGATGATCAAATAGAAAACCATAAACTTAGTTTATCATTTTGTGAAAAAAAATTAAATAGTGAGAATGAATACAAAGAAAATATCAGATTATTATATAACTCATTAGTAAATAAAGTAAAGGGGGTTGATGAAGATAAGCTAGAGCATAATTATGAAAGATATCAAGAGTCAAAGGAAGAATTAAAAGATATTGAATATAAAATCAAATTAAATAAAGCCAAAACTAAAGAATGGAACAATTCTTTAGAAGAGATTAAGACACATACCTTTGATGAGAATTGTGAGTATTGTGTGAAAAATAGTGCTTGGCACATTAGTAATAAAAAAGACTTGACTTTAGAGATAAAAAACAATGAAAGAAAATTAGAAAAGTTATTAACTGATAAATCTAATCGTGAAAAGGATATTGAAAGTTTTGGTGATATAGAAAAAGAAAAAACTTATTATTATGGAATGGTTGAGGATTTACAACAAGTTGAAAAAAATGCTTATAAAACACAGGCTAAGATAAAAGAGATAGAGAGTGAGATAACATCTTATAAAAACAAGTTAGAAAAAACTCTTGAAAACAAATTAAAATACGAAGAAAACAAAACAGCAATAGAGCAGAATAAAGAGATAAATAAAAAATTATCTAATACCATAGGATATATAGAATATAATGAAAAAGTAAAAAGTAAATGCATAGAAACTATATCAAGTATAAAAACAACTATTGCTGTTAATCAAACTAAAAAAGAAAATGTTGATGAAGAGATAAAGACATTTATAGAATTAGAACAGAGAATTGAAGATTACGATATATACCTAAAATTGGTTTCAAGTGATGGCATTCCACAGTTAATTATAAATGATGCTTTACCGATAATAGAAAATGAAGTAAATGCTGTGTTAGAACACATGATGGCTGGATTTGATATATCTATTGTAAGTGAAGATAAAAATATAAATCTTTATATTAAATACGGCGAAAATCAATGGCCGTTAGATTTATCAAGTGGTATGGAAAAGTTTGTTTCTTCTCTAGCCATAAGAGTTGGTCTGATTAATGTATCTAATTTACCACATCCTAATTTTTTAGTTATTGATGAGGGGTTTGGTACGTTAGATTCGGATAATTTATCTAACATGAAAGGTGCTTTTGATTACTTAAAAACAAGATTTGATTCTGTATTTATCATATCACATCTAGATACCATTAAAGATTTTATGGATTATTTACTTCCAATTAACAAAAATAAAGATTATTCCTCTGTAAAATATATGTAGCATCATAATATTAATTCCTAAATATTTATATCTATATAGGAATTGATATGCCCCAATTAGATAATCTATTTACACAAATTTTAGATTTGGATTCCTTAGATGTATTTCTAGAGACTCCAGTCAATGATGAAAGTTATTTCTCGATAAGAGGTTTACCAGAGCAGATTGGATTTGGTAAGCATTTCTTTACATTAACATATAAAGACCCACCGAATTCTCCATTATTAGCAACAAATTCTAGCATTGTATTCGAGTTTGTAGATTCTAATGGGACGGTGGTATTTTCTGAATTAGCAGATATTCCTGATACAAGTGGTGCTGCTACTGGATATATTTGGATAAAAGAAGATCCCCTTCGTACTGCTGAAAATATATTTGATGGTGAACTTACAATGTATGTTGTTGGTACTTTGGATGGTGTTCCACCAGAATATCAAAACATAAGAAATCTTAGGTCATCTTTTACATTTGAAATAAGAAAAAATAAACCTAATCTTTCTCCTATTATGCTCTACGATCCAGATGGGGTTGTTGCTAGTTCTAGTTTTACTGAAACATTAGAAGCAGATTTATCAAGAGGTATTAGTGATATATCATACAATCGTGGATACATAAATGTAAGTGCTTCTCATTTACAGACACAAGGTGGTAAGATAAAATTTGCTGAATTATCTTATTTAGAAAGTGGCAGTAGGTCAGGTGATTTTACTCTTTTAAACACATTTGAATTAGAAAATGACACTGCTAGGTTTGAAGTCAATTCAAGTGGTTCACAAGGTATTAATCCAATATCAACAACATTTAAAGCACCAATACCAAAAGAAATAAGAAGGGATACACCTGTAAAATTTAAATTAAGATATCTTGATGAAAATAAAACACCAGCACAATATTATGACGAAAATAGATTAAACGAACAGATAATTATCACATCCTCTAATATTGTAGTAAATGGTTCTCCTCAAATAATTGAAAGAGCAGATAACTTACTTAGAGGTTCTATGTTTACTGGTAATGCTGTTGGTAGAGGATTTGAACAATCTGGTAGAAGTAGTGCTTATATTAAATCAGTTGATTACACAGGATTTATAAGCGCTAGTACACACATCGGTAAATCTGGTATCATGATGTTCAGTGGTTCTGTGCTCACTGGTAGTGGAGATGAGTATCAAGGTGTTGGTTTAGAATTAGTAGGAGACAGTGAAAGTTTCTTTAGATTTAGGTCTAACCCATCTGTATTAGATATAAAGACCAGAGAATTTTTTGTAGGAACACAAAATACTCAGTTTATCAGTGCGTCACAAGGTCAAATAGAAATAAGTTCAAGTAGGTTTCATTTAACAAGGGATGGTGACGTATTTTATAGTGGTTCTATTGATGCTTCTGGTGGTCGTATCGGTGGTTTTGAAATATCCTCATCTCGTATTCAATCTACTAATAGAGATTTAATTTTAAAAGGAAATGGTCAAATATCAGCATCATCAATATTATTAGCATCAAGTTCTTTTCAAATAGATTTTAATGACATGTCAAGATTTGGTTCTGATGGATTTCAAAGTTTTGTCATGGCTGATGATACTGGTGTTAGAATACAGACAAGTGATTTTAATCTTAATACTGCTAGATTTATCATAAGTTCAAGTGACGTTGGTGTTATGGCTATGGGTTCAACCCCACCAACTAATTTTGATAGTGGTAAGGGTATCTATATGTCAGGTGATGGTGAGTTTCTCGCTGGTGATTCCAATGGGGAACGAATGCAGTTTAACGGATTTAATTTAGTATTAAGTTCTTCTGCTTTCTTCTTAGGTAATCAAGACAGTTTTATGAGTGGTTCACAAGGTAAAATTTTAATCAGTGGTAGTGATATAGGCATTCAAACTCCAAGGTTTTTCTTTGGTGATGCTAGTAAATTTATTAGTGGTTCGCTTGGTAATTTAGAAATAAGTTCAAGTAGGTTTCATTTATCACGAGATGGTAACGTTAAACTGATAGGTAGGATAGAAGCTGATAGTGGTTTATTAGGTGGTTTTGGAATTACAGAAGATGCTATAACAGGTTCTAATATTATAATGAGTGGTAGTCCTGCCATTGGTGGAACAGATCATCCTACATTTATGTTTATATCTTCATCTAACTTTAACCTTAAAGAAAATGGTGATATGACTGCTTCTGCTATATTATTCAGTGGTGGTCAAATAGGTGGATTTGATTTATCAGATGATTTATTTAATTCTAAAAATAACAAATTAATATTAAAATCAAACGGTCAAATTACAGGTTCGGAAGTACAATTTACTGGTGGAAAAATTGCTGCGTTTAATTTATCAGATGATGCTTTATTTACAGATTCTTTTTTCATAAGTGCTTCTGCTACAAATGATGATTTATTTATATCGGCTTCTTCTTTCAATGTTAGTGCCAAGGGTGTTGTAACTGCATCTGCTCTATCACTAACTGGCGGTGATGTTGCTGGATTGTCTGTTGCTGAAGGAACTATATCAGTTGGTGACATTTTAAAACTAAAAGATTCTGGTCAAATCACTGCTTCTGAAGCACAGTTGACAGGTAAGATTACAGCAACAAGTGGGCAGATTGCTGGATGGTCAATAGTAGGAGACACTTTAGTTGGTAACAATGCTACCTTAGATGGTGCGGGTGCTGCTCTTTTTAAATCCGACCAAGGACCAGGTAGTGATACGGGCGCTGCTCTTGACCAATTAAGAAATGAATATTACATAGATTTTACTCCAACAGGTTCAAGTTCATCTAACTTTTTTATTAAGATGGGTCCTAATTTTATGGTTGATAAGGATGGTATTTTAATTGCCAGTGGTGCTACTTTTATAGGAACTATAACAGCAAGTGCTGGATTAATAGGTGGGTTTTCTTCAGATGACCATTCTCTTAGGGGTTCTAATTTTTTTATAAGTGGTGCTGCCAGTGGTAATGAAAGATTTATCTCAACAACTAATTTTAATGTAAAAGCTAGTGGTAACATTACAGGTTCACAAGTATTGTTTACCGGTGGAACAATAGGTGGTTTTGAACTTTCATCAACTCAAATCAATTCTACAAATGATAATTTGATATTAAAATCATCAGGACAAATAAGTGCTTCAAATGCTCAGATTCAAGGAAAAATAACTGCTGAAAGTGGTACAATAGGTGGGTTTAATATTGGAACTGATTTAGATTCAACATCAGGCACTTTAAAACTCAAGGGTGCTACGGGACAGATAACTGCTTCAAATGCTCAAATAACTGGTAAAATAACAGCACAAACAGGTACAATAGGTGGATTTAATATTGCTACTGATTTAGATTCTCAAGCTGGAACTTTAAAACTAAAAGGTGCTACAGGACAGATAACTGCTTCAGATGCACAGATAACTGGTAAGGTAACAGCAACAAGTGGACAGATTGCTGGTTTTACAATTGATGGTAACACTTTAACTGCGACTAATTTTAGTTTAGATGCCAGTGGGAAGAGTATAACATTAGGAACTGGTAACAATATTTTTATTGCTGATGCAGATGACGGTATTCACTTAGGAAACGCATCATTTAATTCAGCACCATTTAGTGTAACAAAGGCTGGTGCTATAAAAGCTACGAGTGGAGACATAGGTGGATTTGCTCTAACTGCTAATGAGTTAACTGCTACAAACTTTGAATTAGACCCAAGTGGAAAAAGAATTACACTTGGTGCGGGAACTGATATTTTTATTGCCGATGGTGATGAAGGTATTCAACTCGGTCATGGTACATTTGCTAGTGCACCGTTCAGTGTAACAAAAGCTGGTTTTGTAAAATCCACTACTGGTGAGATTGGTGGTTTTAGAATAAATTCGGCTGAAATAACAAGTTCAAATGATGCTTTAATTTTAAGGTCAAGGGGGGAGATAACAGGTTCACAAGTATTATTTACAGGCGGAAGAGTTGCTGGTTTTACACTAAGTGGTAATACATTAACTGCTAATAATTTCTTATTAGACGCTGGTAACCAAAAAATGACACTCGGTTCTGGCAACGAGATATTCATAGCTGACGGAGATGTTGGTATCAATTTAGGTAATTCCTCTTTTGCTTCATCGCCATTTAGTGTTACTAAGGCTGGTGTGTTAAAGGCAACGAGTGGAACTATAGGTGGTTGGAATCTTAGTTCAAATAGAATTTTTTCAGATAATGTTAATATAACATCCACTGGTACAATAGAGACATCTGATTTCGCAAGTGGTGTAAAAGGTTGGAGAATATCTGCTTTAAATAACGGAACTGCTGAATTTGAAAACGCTGTAATTCGTGGAACAATGAAGACTGCTGTGTTTGAAAAAGAAACAGTCAATGCTGTTGGTGGTCAATTGTATGTGGCAAACTCAACTGTACTCAGTGGTTCTGGTACAATATCTGCTAGTTTCAATACAATGAGTGTTGACAACGTGAGTGGATTTACTGGCAGTTACGGTGGAGCTGGTGAGATATTAAGTTTAAAGAAAATCACACCAAGTGGATTTTCTACTGAATATGTTTTGGTTCAAAGTGCATCAAGATTAGACCCTTCAAGTGATACAGATTTTAGTGGTCAACTTTTTGTAGTCAGAGGATACAGTGGTTCAATACAATCCGATTCAAGTTCTCTTGGAGACAACCCAAACCCAGCACAAGACTATGAACCAGGTCAAGTAATAGTATCAACAGGAATAAGTGGAAGTGGGTTCATCAGAATAAATGCTAATCCAACTGATGTAACCACACCTTATATTGACATCGTAGAAAGAACTGGTAGTGCTATATACGACATAGAATTAAAAGCTAGACTTGGTGATTTAAGTGGATTATCAAGTGCTAAAGTAGGAACACAAGGTGGGTTTGGATTATTTACAGAAAGAGCTTTTCTAACTAAAGATGTAACTGTTGGTACATTAGCAACTGAACATATCACCATAGATGGCACGAGTTTAAAATTTTTAGATAACGAAACTACAATGGCTGAGCTTCGAGGAACTACTTGGACATTAGGTGGTGCTCATGGTTCTACAGATGATGCTATCGTGATGTCACCTGATAATGGTGTTAAGATTTTTGATAATTCAAATAATTTTGTTACAGTAGATTCTACAGGATTAACCGTAACTCAAAGTGGTGCTGGAGTTGCTCAATTTGCTTCAACGACAACCATAGGAAATACGTCTACAGAACATGTTGAACTAACCTCTACTTCATTGAAGTTGAAAGATGGTTCGACCACACGACTGTCTATGGACAGCAGTGGTATGCAAATCGGTTCTGTATCTAATGGTATCACTTTAGATTCAAGTGGAAATGCTACATTCAATGGTACGATAACCATAGGTTCAAGTCTTGCTGCTTCCATAAGTGGTTCAGCAGCAAATGCTATCGCGGGAGTTGCTGCTAGTGCTTCAGCTGCTCAGTCAACTGCCGACACAGGCGTAGCAAATGCTGCTACAGCTCAATCAACAGCAAACACAGGCGTGGCAAATGCTGCTACGGCTCAATCAACTGCCAACTCAGCAAACACAGCGGCTAGTAATGCCTCCACACTGGCATCAAATCTTTCTGCCGGAGCAGTCGCTTCGGCATCTGCTGCTCAAACTGCCGCTGAATCGACTGCCGCTGCCTTATCCGCTGGAGCAGTTGCTTCGGCATCTGCTGCTCAAACTGCTGCTGAGGCAACTGCCACGGCTTTGACTGCGGGAGCAGTTGCTTCGTCATCAGCCGCTCAGAATGCTATTGATACAATGGAAACACAAGTTGTTCTTAGTTCCGCTGGTATGGACTTACGGAATGATTCAAATGTTAATCTTGTTACTTTTGGAACAACAACAAAATTTTTTGATGGGGTAGATGATGAAGATGCGAATAGAAAATTACAGTTAAATGCTGATGGTGTATTTGTGTTCGGTAATGCTACAGATACATTTGCTCATTTTAGACAGAGTGGTGTACAAATAGTTTCTGCTTCTGTTGAAAGAGCTAATTTTGCTGCTACCACTACGATAGGAAACACATCAACAGAACATCTTGAATTAACCTCTACTACATTAAAACTTAAAGACGGTAGCACTACAAGACTTTCCATGAATTCAAGTGGTATGCAAATTGGTTCAGTTGGAAATGGTATTACTTTGGATGCTAGTGGAAATGCCACATTTAATGGTGAGATAACTATCGGAGCAAATCTTGCCGCTTCTATTAGTGGTTCAATAGCTGGACAGACTGGTTCATTAGATTCAGCGATATCCACTGCTCAGTCTACAGCAAATACAGGAGTGTCAAATGCCGCTACAGCACAATCGACTGCTAACTCGGCAAACACAGCGGCTAGTAATGCTCAATCGACTGCTAACTCGGCAAACACAGCGGCTAGTAATGCTTCTACCTTGGCTTCAAATTTATCTGCTGGGGCAGTTGCCTCAGCATCGGCTGCTCAAACGGCTGCCGAATCCACTGCCGCTGCTCTTACGACAGGAGCCGTTGCCTCTGCGAGTGCTGCCCAAACAAATGCCGAGGCAACTGCTGCCGCTTTATCTGCTGGAGCTGTTGCTTCTGCAAGTGCTGCTCAAACTGCAGCAGAACTCCATTCTTCTAATTTAGCTGCTGGAGCTAGAGCAAGTGCTTCTGCTGCCAGTGCTGAGGCAACAGCAGCACAGAATGCCATTGACACTATGGAGACACAAGTTGTCCTATCAAGTGCTGGTATGGATTTAAGAAATAACTCTAATGTTAATGTAGCTACGTTTGGTACAACAACAAAGTTTTTTGATGGTGTAGGGCAAGCAGATTCTAACAGAAAACTTCAATTAAATGCTGATGGTATATTTGCTTTTGGTGATGATACCAACACATTTACTAAAGTTTTTAGTAAAGGTATTCAAATTGTAAAAGACAATGTAGACCTTGGATTTTTTGGTAGCACGGTAAGAGTCGGTGCTCTCAATCAACAACATGTATCAATGAGTTCTGCTGGTGTTACTTTTATGAACAGTGGGACTAAAACTGGTTTTATATCAGGTGATGGTGCTACCATCGGTACTACAAGTAATGCTCATATATCTGCTTCCACAACTGATGTTCATATAATACAAGATGCAAATAACAAAGCCATAGTTGATGCCAGTGGATTAGAGGTAATAGAGGGTGGGAACACAGTTGCTCAATTTGCTGCTACTTCTGTAATTGGAAGTTCAACCGACAAAGTAACGATAAGCGACAGTGGGATAACAATCAGAGAAAATAATACAAATACAATACAATTATCAGGTGGTTCAGTTATAGTTGGTGAGGTTGGCAGTGGTAAATCTAATGTTCAGATTACAAGTGGTGCGATAAATCTTAGAAATAATACCACGAATAAATTGGTTCTTGGTGCAGATGGAAGTATTAGTATTGGAAATGATTTTTCAGTTGATTCAAGTGGAAATGCTTCATTTGCTGGAACTCTATCGATAGGGAGTTTACCTGCTGGTACAGTCAGTGGTTCTGCTCAGTTAGCCAGTGCTATAAGTGGTTCGATAGCTGGACAGACAGGTTCCTTAGACTCAGCAATATCCACTGCTCAGTCTACAGCAAACACGGGTGTAGCAAATGCCGCTACTGCTCAAGGGACTGCGAATTCTGCTCAATCAACTGCTAACTCGGCAAACACAACAGCAAACAATTTAGCAACTCAAGTCGTTATCGATTCTAATGGAATGTCATTAAAAAATGCGGCTGCTAATAAAACACTTGCAAGTTTTGGTACTACGGTTGTAATTGGTGAGAATGCTGACGATAAATCTAGAATGGTATTGGATAATGATTCTCTTGACTTGATTGTTGATGCTGGTGGTACAGATACAACCCATGCTTCTTTTGGAGCAACTACAACGATTGGTCCTACAGCTTCCGAACATGTAAAAATAACATCTTCTGGATTAGAATTAAAAGACGGTAGCACTGTTAGATTAACCATGGACTCAAGTGGGATTGCTATGGGTAATCAATTCTCAGTTGACTCAAGTGGAAACGCTTCATTCAGTGGTACACTAAGTATAGGTAGCTTACCTGCTGGAACCGTTAGTGGTTCAGCACAATTAGCATCAGCAATCAGTGGGTCGATAGCTGGACAGACGGGTTCATTAGATTCTGCAATTTCAACTGCTCAAACAACGGCAAACACTGGTGTGTCAGATGCTGCTTCTGCTCAAGGGACTGCGAATTCTGCTCAATCAACTGCTAACACGGCAAACGCAACGGCAACTACTTTAACAAATTCTTCAGCATCAATGGCTGCTGCCGTTCAGATAACATCAGTTGGTATGAATATTTTAAATAGTAGTGGTAATAAACTTGCTGAGTATGGTTCAAATGTATTTGTTGGATTACAAAATGCTGAACACGTTAAGATATCATCGAGTGGATTGGAATTAAAAGATAATAATACTGTATTAGGTAAATTTGCTTCTACGACAACCATAGGAGATACTTCTACTGAGCATGTAGAGATTACATCAACATCATTTAAATTAAAAGACGGTGGAACTACAAGACTTGAAATGGACTCGGATGGTATTGCTATCGGAAATCAATTTACTGTAGATTCATCGGGTAATGCTACATTTGCTGGAACTCTACAGGTTGGAGGCGTGGTGTCAAGTTCTGCTCAATTAGCTGATGCTATCAGTGGTTCGAGCAACTCGGTTTCTGCTTCATTGGCTGAACAGACAGCACAACAACTTGTTGATTCTGCCTCTATGGCTTCTTCCGTGAGGTTAACATCAACTGGTTTAAATGTTTTAGATGGAAGTGGAAACAATTTGGCTCAATTTGGTGATACCGTAACCATTGGTGAGGATGCTAATAATAAATCAAGAATTTTTATAGATAATGATTCTGTTGACCTAATAGTAGATTCAGGTGGAACTGATACTACACAAGCATCTTTTGGTGCCACCACAACCATTGGAAGTACAAGTGGAGAACATGTAAAGATAGACTCCAATTCGGTATCTATAAAGACAGATGCAAACACCACAGTTCTATCTGCTTCCGCTGCTGGTCTTGATATGTCAGGACGAGTTACGGCAAATAGTGGTGAAATAGCTGGATATGATATATCAGAGACAGGTTTGAGAAAATTTACTTCTGAAGGAGGTCAGAAAAAACTATTAAGATTATCACCAGCCTCTGGTTCAGATAATATGATGTCCATGACTCTTCAAAATGTTCAAGGAAATAACATGAATTTATTTGAGGTAACCCAAGGTAAGTTTGGAACTTTTCCACAACAAACTATATTTGGTTCTTTCAAATCAGATCATTTTGATAATCAGATAACTCAGGGTAATATACAATTACCACATGTACCCGATACTGGTGTAAATGCACAACGAGATTATTCTTTAATAAGTGGAAGTTATGTAAAGATATTAAATGATTCTGAAAATAATAGCACAAGAATGGATGTGATAGCACAATCTGGTTCTGAAGCTCCTTTTTTAAGAATGTTTGCTGAAGAAACTCAATTTGGTACAACTGCGGCTTCCAGAGGGATGTTATCAGGAATACACTTAGGTGGGTATGAAGGAGCTGTAAGTGGTTCTTATGGAAT
>MDTG01006377.1_pt1 | contig 14025 bp, 12 predicted proteins | sample 811421 | NCBI WGS metagenome assembly MDTG01 (sample SAMN05326645, study PRJNA326480) | marine metagenome | isolation source: seawater | place: Pacific Ocean: South East | collected 2011 | reverse complement strand
GTGGAAGGACTATCCGATCGCGGAGGTTTAAGCTTGGGATTATCGCAGCTCGAAAAAAATAAATTCGTTAAAAGAAATAATAAGGGAATCAGGTACTTTGCTTTATTCATATCATTCGTAAGTGGAAAATTTCTTAGGATCAAAAGCCTCGCGAATTGCTTCACCCACAAATGTCACGAGAGTTAAAGTGAAAACCAATGCTGTCACAGTGGAAATAACAATCCAGGGAGCGGTCCGTAAATTATTTACTCCCTGCTTAAGGAGTTCCCCCCAACTTGGCGTGGGAGGAGGTAAACCATAACCAAGAAAGTCCAGTGCCGTAATTGATGAAATTGCGGCGGCGATGGTAAAGGGCGCAAAAGTCACCAAAGTGGAAACAACATTGGGAAGTAAATGCTTAAAAACGATACGAAAAGGTCCTGCTCCAATTACTTTGGCTGCTGAAATATAATCCCTTGCTTTTTCTTTATAAACAGATGCCCGTATGTAGTAAGTCATACCAGTCCATGAAAAAAGAACCATAATGATTAATAAAGACGAGACCTGCCAACCGATTCCCCAACCTCCGGGCATTACCGAAACCAGAATAATTACCATATAAAGAAAAGGGACATTGGCCCAAATTTCCACAAAACGAAGGCCAAGCATGTCACTTTTACCACCTAGATATCCCATGAAACTACCTACTGCAATAGCGATGAGATAAGTGAGGATAAGATAACCCATCGCAAAAGTCATCGCGATGCGGAAGCCATAGAGTAAACGAGCAAGGACATCTCTTTCTGTTTTATCAGTACCACAAAAATGACCAGTTTCAAAACCCGGCGGTGAAAATCCATTGGATTCTTCCAAGCGATAATCCATTTCATAAGGTCCATATGGCACCAGGGGCATAAGCACCCAATTATCCGAACTTTCACTGATAAATTTCCTTTTTAATTCGCGGTAATCGACTTCGTAATCATAGTCTAAACCAAAATCTTTACCGCTAAATTGTTCACCATAAGTGGGAAAGAAAAAATCGCCATCGTAGCATACAACGAGTGCTCGCTTATTGACTAAAAGTTCTCCAGCCAAGCTAATGAGATAGAGACAAACAAGAATCAAAAAAGACCAGTAACCTCGCTTAATTGAACGGAAACGCCGTAATTTCTTTTTGGTTAATGGATTGAGTTTTACCATCTCATTTTATTCAAAACGAACCCGTGGGTCGACCAGGGCAACCAATGCGTCAGAAAGAATGTTTCCTAGCAGCATCAAGGTTGCGGAAAGAGTCAGGATTCCCATAACAACCGGATAGTCACGATCAATAACTGAATTGAACCCTAGGAGACCAAACCCATCGATATCGAAAATGGTCTCGATTAAAAAAGAACCCGTAACAAAAAGAGTGACCTGGTGCCCCACATTGGTGGCCAAGGGTACCAAGGAATTTCGTAAGGCATGTTTGCGAACCGCATTTTTAAAAGACACTCCTTTTGCCATTGCAGTACGGACATAATCCGCAGACAGATTATCCATCAAATGATTCTTCATCAGCATGGTCACGAAAGCAAAACCACCAATCAAATAACAGCATAAAGGCTGAACTGTATGGGCAACCAAATCGAGAAACTGATGCCAGGTTCCAAGTTCCTCGAAACCATCACTTACTAATCCTCCCATAGGCAGAAAATCCAAATTTACTGACAAGAAGAGTAGCAACAGCGAGCCCAAGGCGTAGCCTGGCACTGCATAACCGACGAAAATAAGGATTGAAGTGAGGTCATCCGATAATTGTTTATGTCGGACTGCCTTAAAGACACCCAGCGGGATGCATATTAAATAAGTAATAAAAAAAGTTAGCAGTCCAAAGTAAGTGGAAACTGGCAAGCGTTCAGCTATAACCTGTAACACGGATTCGCCATATCTAGTTGATTGCCCAAAGTTACCCTGCAGTACTCCCTCATATCGGGTCATAAAAAGTTCTGCTATGGGGGGGGCATTTTGCGAGCCCTCTTGCTGCTCTCTAAGTCGGATACTCCAATTTCCAAGAAGTTCGTCATCATTTACAAGAAATACTTTCCCTTGATCTTCGCGGCGAATGATCACTTTTTCCCGGGCTCCTTCGATCCATTCATTTACATTTGCAGCCTCGAGACTATCTATTTCTCCATCCTTATTCTGATCTATTGAATCAAATTTAATATAAGATGAAATGTGAGCCGGAACTTCATCTCTCTGCAAATATCCATCTTCATTCCAATCCAAATCAGACAGATGAAAGGTCGGTATACGAATTCTTTCTGAAAGCTGATTTTCAAAATTCGAGAATCTTACCTGTCGAAACTCGGTTTCCCTGGGCATAACCCCGAGCCAAATGAGATAAGCTTCCCAATGTGGCTTATCAAAACCGTAAAGGCGCTTCATCTGCTCTAACTGTTCCTGCGAAAGAGCCTGATCGGAGCCCATACCCTGGCCTCCTCCTCCATCCTGTGAAACCTGTTGCATTTGCATCATGGCTTGCTCCAACGGCCCGCCTGGAGCCAAGCGGGTAATGGCAAAGACCAAAACACTGATCCCCAATAGAGTCGGTGGAATCAGCAACATTCTTCTTATGAAATAATCACGCATGGATTCGAACTATTCCTATGCACACTGACTCAACAATTCAAAGACAAACCATCAAAAACTAAAGGATTCTATCATCCTTTTGCTTGCCAAGTGCATAAGCCTCAGCACTTTTCATGTTATCAAACTTTATTTTTCATGTAATTTCGTTAGAAGGGCATTCCACCACTTTATTTGGCTTGGACTCGTGCACATATTCTTGGGAGGATGCTCTGCTCCCAGTAATGTCGAGAATGCAATAGAAGATAAAATTCTTCATTTTGGCCTGGGTTCTGAACCACAATATCTTGACCCTCATTTGGCAAGTAGTGTCTCAGCCAACAATGTAATCACGGCTCTCATTGAGGGTCTGGTCAGCGAAGACCCTAAGACCTTAAAACCACTTCCCGGTGTTGCAGAAAGATGGGATGTCTCAAAAGATGGACTGCTCTACACCTTTCATCTCCGAAAAAACGCCAAATGGAGCAACGGTGATCCAGTAACGGCTCACGATTTCGTTTATTCATATAGACGGATACTTAATCCCAATCTCGCATCGCAATATGCAAGCATGTTGCATGGACTTCAAAATGCTCGAAAATATCACGAAGGGGGGCGAATTCTAAATTTTGAAATTTTGAATCCAGGCAAGGGCTATGCCAACGGATCAGAAGTTCTTTTGACTGGCTCGGGAAGCGGTTTTTTGGGGGAATTACAGACCGATGCTTTAGGATCTATAACCCGTGTTAAGATCATTGAAGCAGGAAAGCATTATTCCTCTTATCAATCTATCAAAATATCTGATGATAACGGAACAGATGGAAAGATTCGTCCGGTAATGGGTAATTTAAGCTGGGAAGAAGCAAAAGTGGGTGCTGTAGCAGTTGATAATCATACTCTTCAGTTATCTTTGGAAAACCCCATGCCTTATTTTCTCGAACTGCTAAATCATTACAGTTGGTTTCCGGCCCATCCTCCTACCATTGAAAAGTTTGATGCTTTTGAAAAGCAAGGAACACCTTGGACAAAACCTGGGAATTATGTGGGAAATGGACCCTTTATTCTTTCGGAGCACAAGGTAAACTCAGTCATTGAAGTCCAAAAGAATCCTCATTATTGGGATGCTGATAAAGTATCATTAGAGGCCATTCGTTTTTATCCAATTGAAAGTGCCGATACTGAAGAACGGGCATTTCGGTCCGGCTTCCTGCACCTTACTCAAACTGTATCTTCGGACCGGATTGATTTTCTTAAACAAAAGCACCCAGAATTGATCCACTTCGAGCCCTATTTGGGGACCTATTTTTACCGTTTTAATCTTGATGAACCACCCTTTGATGATGTCCGCGTAAGACTCGCCTTCAATCTGGCAACTGACCGACAAGCCATAGTGGAAAAAGTAACCAAAGGTGGGCAGATGCCAGCCCTTTGCTTTACACCTCCGGGCACTGGAGGTTTTTCACCAGAATCTCGATTTCGATTTGATCCCCAAAAAGCGAAAGCATTAATCCGAGATTATCTTGATGACAAAGGACTACAATCCCTACCCAAAATAGAGCTTAAATATAACACCTCTGAAGGACATAAAAAGGTCGCGGAAGCCCTGCAGGGTATGTGGAAAACTCACTTGGGTGCTGATATTCAGCTCCTCAACATGGAATGGAAAGTTTTCCTGTCGACCATTGAAAAGCGTGACTTCGCTCTCGCCCGTGCGGGATGGATCGGCGACTATGTCGATGCAAATACTTTTCTGCATATGTGGAGAACAGGCGATGGCCATAATAATACCGGTTGGTCGAACCAACGCTATGATGAATTACTTGATCTGGCCGCAAAGGAACCGAATCCAACAAAAAGATTTTCGTACTTTGAGGAATGTGAAAAGTTGCTATCTGAGCATGCACCCATTCTCCCCATTTATTTTTATGTCCATGTAACTTTGAGGAGTCCTACGGTCAAAGGATGGTACCCTACCCTGTTGGACCATCATCCCTATAAATATGTCCGCCTTGAGAACTTAGCTAATAATAACTGATGCTTAAGTTTATCGTAGTTCGAATTCTCCAGGCAATACCCACATTGTTTGTTATAGCCACTCTTACTTTTTTTATGACCAGACTGGCTCCCGGCGGCCCCTTCGATGCCGAGAAAAATATTCCCGAAGAGATTAAGGAAAAATTGGAAGCACATTTTGGATTGGAAAAGCCCTTGCACGAACAGTATTTTTTATATCTTGGAAATCTTTTACAGGGAGACTTAGGTCCTTCCTTCAAATACATGGGATGGGAGGTTTCGGAATTAATTGCCAAAGCATTTCCAGTATCAGCACAGTTGGGAATTTTTTCTCTTCTAATTGCTATAGTTTTGGGGTTACCCGCCGGAGTCATAGCTGCACTTCGTAAAAATTCAGCTTATGATTATTGTCTGATGACGACGGCCATGCTGGGAATTTGCCTACCTACTTTTGTTCTTGGCCCACTGCTTATATTATTCTTTTCCTCCTGGCTCGGCTGGCTCCCTCCTCTCGGTTGGTATTCCTTCGCAGATATGATTCTGCCCTCTCTTACTCTTGGTCTTTTTTATGGAGCCTACATTGCCAGACTTACTCGAGCAGGCATGCTCGAAACTCTAAACCAAGACTACATTCGAACAGCCCGAGCTAAGGGTGCTTCTCCCATTCGGGTTGTCTTGCGACATGCAATCAAAGGAGGACTGCTCCCCGTGGTGACTTTTCTAGGCCCCGCTTTTGCCGGACTGATCAGTGGCTCATTCATTATTGAGAGTATATTTTTTATTCCCGGATTGGGCCGGTTTTTTGTCACTGCAGCTTTTAACCGCGATTATACCATGGTCTTGGGCACAGTCCTCTTTTACGCCTGCCTGATAATCATTTTGAATTTGGTGGTAGATATGATCCAAGCAAGCCTTGACCCAAAATCAAGAGATCGATGAGTATCGAAAGTGCAAAATCAAAGGATTTTATATCGGAGGATCCAGGCGGGTCTTCTCTTTGGAAGGACGCGTGGATAAGGCTTCGGGCCAACCGACTAGCCACCATCAGTCTTTACTTTTTCATCTTCATCTCATTACTCACTATCCTGGGTCCCGAAATCGTAACCTTCAGTTATCAAGAACAGGATCTAAACAACACCTTTGCCCCTCCTGGTGCAGATTCCCTTTTTGGAACAGATAATCTGGGAAGGGATCTTTTTGCACGCGTACTTCATGGCGGAAGAATTTCATTAGCTGTCGGGTTTCTTGCCACCGCTGTTTCTTTGGTCATTGGAGTGGCATACGGCATGACATCCGGCTACCTTGGGGGCAAAATCGATGCTCTCATGATGAGACTAGTGGATATCCTATACTCCTTACCCTTTACGATTTTTGTAATCTTGCTCATGGTTCTTTTTGGCAGAAATTTTATTCTTCTGTTTATTGCTATTGGTGCAGTCGAGTGGCTGACCATGGCACGTATTACGCGAGGACAAACCCTTGGCCTTAAAAAGGCAGAATTTATTGAAGCAGCTCTTGCCCTTGGCTATTCACATTCTCGGATTCTATTTCGTCACATTCTACCCAATTTGCTTGGACCTGTAATTGTATACGCCACCCTTACGGTTCCAGCCGTTATGCTGCTCGAAGCCGTTCTAAGCTTCCTGGGTCTTGGAGTCCAAGCACCCATGAGCTCATGGGGAAGCTTGATTAAAGAAGGTTCCGAAAAAATGGATATTGCTCCTTGGCTGATCTTTTTTCCGGGACTTTTCTTTAGCTTAACCTTGCTGGCCCTTAATTTCCTGGGAGACGGGCTACGCGACGCTCTTGATCCCAAAGCTGCCAAAGATTGATGAAATTTCTGGAAATAAAAAATCTTAAGACCTATTTCCATACGCGCTCAGGAACCATTCGTGCGGTGGATGATGTCTCTTTCTCAATTGAAAAGGGTGAAATTGTTGGCGTTGTTGGTGAATCAGGCTCCGGCAAATCTGTTACATGTCATTCCATTCTTGGCCTTCTCCCCCAACCACCGGCTCGAATTGAAGGGGGAAATATTAACTTCCAAGAGGAAGCACTCCTAAAGCTTCCCAAACCTACTTTACGATCTCTTCGGGGAAAAAAGATTTCAATGGTTTTTCAGGATCCCATGAGTTGCCTGAATCCGTTTATGACAATTCTTGATCAAGTTGCAGAACCGCTGATCATTCATGAAAATTTATCCCACCAAGAGGCTGAGCACCACGCTCTTGAAATGATGGAAAAGGTCGGTATCCGTGACGCAGCCAAAAGAGCCAGGTCTTATCCTCATGAATTTTCTGGAGGGATGCGTCAGCGGGTAATGATCGCCATGGCGTTGGTTACAAAACCAGACCTTCTTCTCGCTGATGAACCCACTACTGCCCTGGATGTAACGGTTCAGGCAAAAATTCTGCAAATCCTCAAATCCCTGCGAAAAGAATTAGGTGTTTCGGTGCTTTTTATCACTCACGACCTGGGAGTGGTAGCAGAAATTGCCGACCGGATTGTAGTGATGTATCGAGGGAAAGTGGTCGAACAAGGAAAGGTTGCAGATATTTTTCAAAACCCCAAACATCCTTATGTTAAGGGACTTCTTGCATGCAGGCCAACTCTTGATTGTAAATATCATACCCTTCCTACGGTCGATGACTTTTTGGAAACTAGGCAGGGTGCAGATGGTTCTATTGAAATTCATGAAAATAAAAACGCAGAAAAACTTCTTCGGGAATTAGAATCGTCCAGCCCTCCCCAAAACGATTCTTGTTCAGAAACCAATAAACCCTTGGTGGAAGTAAGTGATCTAAAAGTCTATTTTCGAAGTACAAAAGGTTTTCTCGACAGGACAGTCGAGGAAATCCGAGCTGTGGATGGCATCAACCTGACCATTAAAAAAGGAAAAACAGTTGGACTTGTAGGAGAATCAGGTTGTGGAAAAACAACTGCAGGCAGAGCTATTCTTCATTTGATCATGCCAACGAACGGTCAAGTAAATTACGATGGAAAATCTCTTGGTACTTTGTCCAAAGATACTTTGCTGCGGTACCGTAAAAAGATGCAGATTATCTTTCAGGATCCCTACGCCTCGCTTAATCCTCGCATGACAATTGAGCAAGCCCTAACCGAGCCGATGGTGGTTCATCAAATTGGAAAAGAGGGAGCTAATAGAAGAGAAATGGTAGTCAACCTTCTGGAAGAAGTCGGGCTTTCCTCCCAGCATCTACTAAGGTATCCTCATGAATTTTCAGGGGGACAAAGACAACGGATTTGTGTTGCACGGGCATTGGCTGTGGAACCCGAATTTATCGTATGTGATGAATGCGTTTCCGCCATGGATGTATCGGTTCAGGCTCAGGTACTCAATTTATTGCAAGAATTACAACATAAGAGACAACTGACATATCTTTTCATTTCGCATGATCTTTCCGTGGTAAAATTTATTTCCGATGAAGTTGTAGTGATGCATGCAGGAAAAATCGTGGAATCAGGAACAGCTCAGGAGGTCTATGCGAACCCAAAGGAAGACTACACGAGGAAACTCATCTCTTCTATCCCATCGCCTTATAATTTAGTAAAGTAGCAAACTCAATCAGGCATCTAATCTTTTCACCTGTACATCTACTTTCATACTTTCAGGAGTTCTCCCAAAATAGGTACCCGTTACCGGAGCTACATCCCGATAGTCCCTCCCCGAGCCAATGATCACATAATTATCATCCACAACTCGATTATTGGTTGGGTCTAAACCGAACCAGCCACTACCATTCACCAAAACCTCGATCCATGCATGGGAAGCACCCGAACCACGCATACTTTGATTACGGGTGGGATCGTAGAAATATCCACTCACATAACGGGCAGGAATACCTAGGCACCGGCACAGAGCAATCGAAGCATGAGCAAAGTCCTGGCAAACTCCTTTTTTATTCTGAAGTACTTCGTTGGCATGTGTACTCACACTCGTGGTGGAAACACAATATTCGTAATTTAAGTAGATGTGTTCCATAACCTGATAAGCAGTCTGAAAAACATCTCTGGATTTTCCCTGTACATCCACCGCCAAACGCCAAATCTCCGGACTTATATCTATAAAATTAGAGCTTTGTAAATAAGGTCTGCATTCCGGGTTTCCCTCGGCCTCCTTCAACGATTTCATCGATACTCCGTACGGAAGATTTTCAAAATCAACTCGCTTTGCGGTGATCATCGTCGAACGACTCTCAATCATCAATTTTGAATGATCATTTGGGATTTCGAAATGATGAACCAGGTTACCGTTCAAATCCAAGTACTGTCTAATTTGGGCAGTAGGTAAAACACTCACAAAGCAGGATTCACATCGTTGCCAATCGTTGGTTAGAGGATGTAAACGAAGCTCATTGAAGCTTTCACGAACCGGGGATGGATATCTGTAATATGTTTTGTGTAAGATGTATAAACGCATGTGGATGCTAGCTACTGCTGCTGCATTTGTCGTTGAACCATGGGAGCAACTCCGGCGTTTTTAATTTCAAAAGGTAATAAAACATAGGTCTCAAAAATACTTTGCCCAACTTCAATCAGCTTTCTTTGTAATTGATCGATCGATTCATGCAAACCATCGGCAAGTAATGATTCAATTCCAGAGAAATTTAGCTGAGCAAGAGCACTACCAGTTAATCTCTCAGCCTCATTCGAGTAATTTCCAGATGGGACACCTGAAATCTCATGCAAGAGCTTATCAATTCGGGCAATGGCAAACCTTAAGGATCTCGGGAAATCTCGGGAAAACAGGAGGAAATCAGCTACATTCCTTAAGCTAAGTGCACCTTGATACTGTCTACGATATGCGGAAAGAGCACTGCAGCTCCGCAAGGCTCCAATAAGATCGAGACGAGTGGGTTCATCACCAAGCATAGTCAAGGTATCAAGGACTCGACTGGTCTGATCGGATCTCTCCAAATATCTTCCGAGTGACATAAACCGCCAGCCCTCATCGTGATGAATCGTAGCATTGGACAACCCTTGAAATACCAGAGAAAAGCGAATGGTTCTCCGGAAAAAACTTTGAGGATCATTGTTAAATTTTTCAAGCAAGGTAGGGGCGTTCAAGTAGAGGTATAAATTGTTAAGCTCAACCCAGATTTCTTCTGATAATTGGTCTCTAACCATCCTGGCATTTTCTCTTGCCATATTAATACAGGTAGAGACAGAACTCGACCAATTCTTTGAAAACAAAATAAATAGTTCTTGATCATCAAAGTCATCTTTGGCGAAGTCTTCAACGGCACACATAGCACTCAGTGCAGATTGCCAATAGTCCCTCTTTGCCCCATTGGCATAGGATTCAAGATCTGTGTCTCGATTTACTTCGACTAACCGAGTAACCCCTTCAGCCCGCTCAACATAACGGCTCATCCAGTAAAGATTATCTGCGACTCGGGAAAGCATCTTAATTTTTTAGTACCCAAGTATCCTTACTTCCCCCACCCTGAGATGAATTTACAACCAATGAATCCCTTTTCAAAGCAACCCGTGTAAGGCCTCCGGGAACAATCTCTATATCTTCTCCATACAAAATAAATGGTCGTAAATCGACATGTCTGCCTGCTACTCCTTCCGGGCAAAAAGTGGGATGCCTCGAAAGAGATATAATGGGTTGAGCAATGTAATCTCTTGGGGATTCTTTTATTCGTACCGCAAATTCATCTCTTTCCTTCTGAGTAGAATCACTTCCAATGAGCATTCCATAACCCCCAGATTCGTTCGCGGATTTCACCACCAAATCTGCAAGGTTATCCAACACAAATTTTCTATCTTGATCACGCCAACATAGATAGGTAGGTACTTGTTCCAAAATCGCGTCCTGCCCCAAATAATAGCGAATCATTTCCGGAACATAAGCATAAGTTACCTTATCATCCACGACCCCAGTTCCTATTCCATTGGCCAGAGCAACATTGCCTTTTAAATAAGCATCCATTAGACCGCTCACCCCTAGCAAAGATTCTTCATTAAAAAAAAGCGGATCAAGAAATTCATCATCTAGCCTGCGGTAAATGACATCCACCTGCACAAGACCCTGCGTGGTCCTCATGTACACAAATCCATCTATGGCTACAAGATCTTTACCTTCCACGATCTCAATCCCCATTTGCCGGGCGAGAAAAGTATGCTCAAAATAGGCACTGTTATAAACTCCCGGTGTCAGGAGGACACAGACTGGTTTTTGTGATTTCCTCGGCGAAAGATATTCCAAAGATCTCAATAGGTACTCCGGATATGCTTCGACAGATCTTACCGACATTTTCTGATAGGTACGGGGAAATGTTTTTTTCATGATTTCCCGATTTTCCAAAAGATAGGAAGCCCCGGATGGGCAACGGGCATTATCCTCTAATACCAAATATTTCCCGCTCTCGTCCCGGATCAAATCCGATCCACAAACATGAACATATATGTCTTTGGGTACATCAAAACCAATCATTTCTTCCCGATAATGAGTCGATGACTTTACGACTTCTTCAGGTATTACTCCATCAGAGAGAATCTTGGCACCATGATAAACATCATTAAGAAACAAATTCAGGGCAAGAATGCGTTGCCGTAAGCCCTGCTCCACTCTCTGCCACTCAGAATCTGGAATGACGCGAGGAATCAGATCAAAGGGGAAAATACGCTCCGTTCCTTTATCATCTCCATAGACCGTGAATGTTACGCCATGCTCAAGAAAAGAGGAGTCTGCCTGCTTCTTCTTCTCTTCAAATTCACTCGCCGATAAAGTGCCAATACGATCATATATTGGTTTGTAAAAATCGTAGGCTAAAAGACTATCTGAACCATGAAACATTTCATCAAAGAAATGTCCGGTTTGATAGTTTTCAAAAGAGTTGGGGTTCATTTGGAGGCAGTGATATCACGATTGCAACTTTTATGCCACTCATACCCCATTCCCATAAATTTGAATGAAATTGATTAATATTTCTGATTATTCTTCTAAAATACCAAGCCTCTCCCCTGAAAAAAGAAACTGCTGGGCTAGACCGGCAAACTTACCAAAGTGAACGCGTGCAAAATGAATTTTCTGGGATGTATTCCACCCCTGCAAGGAATATCTTTTTTCCAAACTTTTCTCAATCCAGGTATCAATGGGAAAGGCTTCCAGAAAATTCGCCCCAAACAACAAAGTACAATCTGCAATTTTCTCCCCTACTCCAGGTAATCTGAGTAATTCATTTTTTGCATCAGTATAATTTCTCTTAGGAATAGACACCAACCATCCGGGTCGCTCTTCTATAAATTTCGCAGTTTGTGAAATATACCTGGCCCGATACCCGAGTTTTAGTGCACGTAACTCATTCTCCGGTATTTTTGCCAATCGTTTCCACCCGGGAAAACTGAAAACTCCTTTCATTAATTCATCTCCATATTTTTGAAACACAGCTTCTCCTGTCATTTGAATTTGAGGAATACTTTTCGCTGAACTCAGAATAAAAAAGAAAAGTGTTTGATCGAAAGGCTGTCTTAAGATTCGAAGTCCATCCAGTTTATCCATGCATTTTCCTAGTACAGAATCTGATCTCCAAGGGAGTTCATCTAATGATGCCTCGTAATCTTTTCCCAAACAAAAATATTCCTCGATCAAATCTATTGGTAGTTTTTGATTTTGCTTACATCGCCATTCTGCAGCTTGGTTATGCCACCTACATTCTAAGATATTCCGCTCTATCCTTCCTCTCCAATGTAATCTTGATACCTCATGCCAGTCAAAGGACTGACCTCCCATGAGAGTTTCCTCTAAACTTAAAGATGTAAAACGATTGCCTGACTTAAAAGGACACCACGCACCCCAAAAGTTGTCTTTTTTCAAATTATTCCTGATGTGCCCAAAGGGTGCTTTGAGATGTAAAAATCGGTTTGTTTTCTGAATCCAGAATTAAAACCTTCCAGGCAATTAATTTCATTGTCGACTGGTTCCAGTCTTTACCTGTGACTCCGAGCAAAAGAGAACCGTTTTCGGCTGAGATATCTGAAATAGAATAGGATGAGATTCGGGGAAGCGGATTGGTAGATTCTATGAATTGGAGCTCAATAGATTTTGCATTTCGAAGACGGGAATTTTTTTTTCCCAATGGAATAGAAAAATAAAGCCCCTCTCGGTCTGAATTTGTCCTGAGAATTAATTTATCACCGCTATATTCTTTTCCGCTGAAGAACTCGGGGATTCTTAAAAATGCATCCTCAGAGAAATGCTGTACGCGAATGGTTGGTGAATCACTCGCAAAGAGCACGAAATGACTGCACCAAAAAGATGGTAACGCGAAGAGGATTACACCAAGCATCCACCTACGCTTACCCATGGAACCTTTTACTCTTTTGATTCTTTGGCTGGCGTGGTTTCTTCGGCCACCTTAGCATCTTTTTCCACGGCAACATCAGGACCAAGTACATCCTCAGTTTTTGCTTTCTCGGCTACAGGCTCGGCCTTCTCCACTGGTGCAGCTTTTTTACGAACAGCCTTCTTGGCGGGAGACTTTGCTTTTTTGGAAGAGTCAGGTTTCTCTGCATTGATTGCAGCTTTTTTTCTAGCAAGGTACGCGGTACGTCTGCGTCGCTTAATGAGTTTCTTATATTGTTTGCCCATAGTTGAGATAAATAAGTAGATTAGTTTAGTGAAAGTGACAAGCGAATGCAGTAAAAATCAGGAGATCGCAATCGAACTTCCGCTCTTAGAGGAAGCATAGGTTGCATCAATAATCTTCATTAAAGCCAAGGCTTGATCAGGCGTATTTAAAGGGGCTTCTTCATTAGAAATTGAGCGAACAAAATTCTCGGCTGAACGAATTCTGCCCATATCTTCATTAGTCTCCGTAATAATGCTGCGATTAACAGATCGTCCATGCTCCTGAACATACAATTCACAATCGTCAATGGCTGTTTCATCAAGCCCGTCCGCCTCGAACAAACGACGAATCATTCCTCCCGCTTTCTTACCTTGAAAGGTCACAGACACTTCTTCACGCTTATTCATTTCCGCCCAGGATATCTGAAAGCTAAGTACTTGGCCGGTTTCAAAAGTCACAAATCCATGGGCAGCACTTTCCACATCAGTGACGCCATCCGCAACATCGGGTATTCCCCATGGTCCCTTGAAGTTCTTGTTCTCAATAAAGTCATTGAAAGTTTGTGCGAGAACATTGGAGGGCTTTGGGTAATCCATGTAAAAAAGGGCAAGATCTACCATATGCAAAAGGTCAATTAATGGTCCGCCACCTGACATCTCCTTGTTGGTGAACCATCCACCAAATCCGGGAATTCCAGTCCTGCGGATCCACTTGGCTTGGGCAGAATTGATATGGCCAACTTCTCCGGCTTCGATGTACTTGCGTAAAGCATAGGACTCAGGCCGTGCCCGGTTGTTGAAATTAAACATCAAAGTTTTGCCGG
>MDTG01179461.1_pt1 | contig 14026 bp, 12 predicted proteins | sample 811421 | NCBI WGS metagenome assembly MDTG01 (sample SAMN05326645, study PRJNA326480) | marine metagenome | isolation source: seawater | place: Pacific Ocean: South East | collected 2011 | reverse complement strand
TTGTGAAGAAGCTTTAACTATGACCGCTCAACATGTTTCAGAACGAGAACAATTTGGAAGACCATTATCTACAAATCAAGGTGTCGCATTACAAGCGGCAGATGCTCATATTGACATAGATGGAATAAAAGTCACACAACTACAAGCTGCATGGCAAATTGATGAAGGCTTGGAATGTTCTAAAGCCGTGTCTGTGGCAAAATGGTGGGCATCCGAAGCTGGGCAAAGAATTGTGGTTGCTACCCAGCACCTGCACGGTGGAACAGGTGCAGATACAACACATCCAATTCACCGTTACTTCTTATGGGTTATCCAATTAGCTGATACTTTGGACGGTGCGGGCAAAAGCTTGAACGCTTTAGGAAAATTAATTACTGAAGAAGCTTTAAATAAAAATATTTAAATCCCGAAACCGTCAACTATTGGTTCTTTATCAGAGAAAAAAAGAGCTAGTTCAGAATCTATTTTTTCAAATGACCATGCTTCGTTAGTCGAAGTTTCAAAAATTCGTCGAGGTTTATCATAAACGACAAGTTCTCCACCCCAAATCTGTAAAACGTTTCCAGAAACGCTTTCAGAATTAGATGACGCTAGCCAGGCCACTAAAGGAGCTACGTGTTCAGGTGCATATGTATCAAAACCTTCATCTGGTTTTTCAAACAGTGGAGCTGAAGGGCCACCCATGTTCATACGCGTTCTAGCTCTAGGAACCAAAACGTTTGCATTACAGCCGAATCTTTGTAACTCTCTGGCAGCTGAAAGAGTTAAAGCGATAATCCCCGCTTTAGCCGCACTGTAGTTTCCTGTTCCTAAAGCTCCTATCAACGCAGCTTCTGAAGAGGTGTTGATAATGCGTCCGCCTAAAGATTTTTCCCCATTGTGTTTCCAAACTTCCCTCCAGTGAGCCATTGTGTGACGCATCATGCAGAAATGTCCTTTTAAATGAACCCTAACAACCGAGTCAAATTGTTCTTCGGTCATTTTCTGCAGCATCGAATCCTGAATAAAGCCTGCATTATTTACCAAAATGTCTAAAGAACCAAATTTATCTACAGCTGTGTTTATCAGTTCCTTGGACTGATCCCAGTCAGAAATATCACCAAAATGTGCCGTGGCATTCCCCCCATGTTGAATAATTTCAGCAACAGTAGAATCTGCGGGTTCAGTATCTGATCCGATTCCATCTCTTGAAAGTCCTAGATCATTAACAACGACACTCGCTCCATGAAACGCCAACTCCAGGGCTTCAACTCGTCCCAGACCTCTTCCAGCACCAGTAACAACTGCCACTTTCCCGTCAAGAACACCCATACTAAATCCTTTCAATAATTGTTGCCGTACCTATTGCTCCACCGCAACACATCGTGATCATTGCCAAAGAACCGTCTCTTCTTTCAAGCTCATTTAATGCAGTCACTATCAAACGGGAACCCGTCGCTCCTACAGGATGACCTAACGCGATTGCCCCACCATTAACATTCACTTTTTCGGAATCAATCTCTGGATTTTCACTAAGCCAGGACAAAACAACAGATGCAAAAGCTTCATTGCATTCGAATAAGTCAATGTCGGAAAGACTTATTCCAGATTTTGACAAAATCTTTTTTGTAGCATCCACAGGACCATCCAATAAATAATAAGGATCTGTACCAACTACTACATTCGCAACAATTTTTGCACGAGGCTTTAATCCGTTGGCTTTTGCTCGATCCTCATCCATCCATAACAAACCTGCTGCTCCATCAGAAATTTGTGAAGAGTTCCCTGCTGTATGAATACCTTTCTCTAAAACTGGATCTAACCGTGCGAGAGATTCGTAATTTGTATCACGAATACCTTGGTCAGTGTTTACCAATAAAGTCTCACCTGTTGCCTCCCCTTCTGAATCCAAAACAGGCGCACTTATTGGAAGAAGTTCATTTTCAAACCTTCCTTCACTTTGTGCAACCGATGCTTTTTCTTGTGATCGAAGACCCCAGTTATCTACGTCTTCACGGCTAATACCCCTATTTAAAGCTATTCGCTCAGCGGCTTCGAATTGATTAGGGCTGTCCCAAGGAAAGTCATCTGGTTTCGAGGAACCAGGACCGTTAAAGACATTTGCTCCCAGCCCCACCCGGCTCATTAACTCGACCCCACATGCTAATCCGACTTCAATTGTTCCAGCTTCTATAAGAGCGTGAATCAAATTGTTGGCTTGTTGACCTGAGCCACACTGAGTGTCAATAGTCGTAGCACCTGTCGTATAGTCCCCCGAAGTGTTTAACCACGCTGTACGAGTTACGTTGCTTGCTTGTTGGCCAGCCTGCGTTACACAACCACCTATAACCTGCTCTACCTCAGAGGGTTGAATACCTGTTCTTTCAACTATTCCTTGCTGTAGAAGGCCAAGCAATTGTGTCGCGTGAAACCCATTGAATTGGCCGACTAATTCTCTTCCCCGTCCGATAGGAGTTCTCAACGCTTCTATAATTACAGCTTTCCCCATACGAACTCCTAACTTGTTACTGTGTTAATCATCGCCGACGGCATTAGATTTCCCACATTATTTTCAAAATAAACAATCCAGAATCATCTTAGATAAAGTCTTTCCGTGGATCACTCTCCAAAAATCATTATTCCAGAAGCAAATCTTAGAGATATAGGTGGAAAGAAAACCGAAACTGGTTTGGAAGTCAAAACTGGATATTTATTCCGAAGCGGGCATTTAAGTGAGTTGGGCACAGAAGATTTTAAAAAATTTAAAAACCTGCAATTAAGAACAATTGTAGATTTGCGAAGACCTTCGGAAATAGAAAAGTACCCGACACCAAGTTTGGAAAAAGTTGAGACTCTTAATTTTTCAGTGTCTTCTGATGATAATGAGTTTGCTGTCGCCGCAAATTTTATGAATGGTAAAGAAGTCCCTACTAAAATCTCGGCAAAAATTATTGAAAAATATTTCAAAAATTCAGTCAATGAAAAACTTGATTCTTACGTGCCGGTTTTTGAATCATTAACTGACCCCGATAATTTTCCTTTACTTTTCCATTGTGTAGCAGGTAAAGATAGAACGGGAATTGTTTCTGCTTTTTTACTCGGAATTCTAAATGTGGATGAATCTGTAATTATCGAAGATTATTTACTGACAAATAAACTTCGCGGAAGAGAAATGGAAATAAAGGAAAAAGAAATAAGAGATCATTTGTTTGAAACAGTTGAAAATAAAACTGAAAAACTTATGGACGAATACATGGAAATAGCTAAGTCTCTTCTGTATGCCAAAGAAAGCTTTATAACATCAGTGTTTAAAGAAATTAAGAGAAGGTTCGGAACTTGGGATAACTTTAGGCTTAATGGTCTAAAAATTGATGACCAAAGATTTGACGAACTGAAAAACTTTCTCTTAACAGACTGACTTATAAATTTAGTAAAGATGGCAGTTCCATCAAATGATCGACTATAAAGTCTGCTTCTAATTCGTTCTCTTGATCATCGTTTGCCCCTCTGAATCTGACGCTGGTCATGCCGATGTTTCGTGCACCTACAACGTCAGTGCGTTTTAAATCTCCCACGTGGACAGCTTTAGATGGATTGATATCGCCCATTCCTTCTAATGCTTTCATAAAGATTTTTTTGTCGGGTTTGTAAACGCCTACTTCATCAGAAAACGCAAAGGAAGTTATATAGGGATAGATCCCAAATTCATTTAAAAAGAAACGTAAATGCCTACCAGCCGACAAGGAGGTATCACTTACTATCGCAGTTTTTATATCTTTCTTGAACAAATATGCCAAAACCTCTTCTGCTCCTTCGACAGCATCAACTTTTAAAGCAAAAGAAGCTTGGTCAAAAGTTTCCGTAAAAACCTCGCGATCCTTAAGGGTGATTTGCTCACCAAAAACGTTGAAGGCATCTTCTAGTGCCTCTTTGGCTGTGTATTGACGGCCAGCTCGCCATTCAACATCAAATCTGACTGGGAGCATTTCAAGAACTGATAGCAATAAATCGGAAGAGATATTCAAATCTCTTTCATCAATTACTTTTTGCCAAGCAGATTGTCTAACTTCAATACCGCCTGGTTCACTAACTAAAAGAGTATTCCAAAGATCAAAAGTTACACCTTCGATATCAACGTCTTTAGATTTCAATTTTCTAATCTTTTTTATGGACGACAAACTTTGTCATTTAGTGCTGCTCTAGCAACGGCTTCGGCAACTTTGTATGGCACAGATTTGTCGAAAACTGAAGGAACAATGAACTCAGGATTCAAATTATCTTCTTCAATCGAATCAGCTATAGCTTTTGCCGCAGCCAATTTCATATTTTCAGTAATCTGAGTTGCACCTACATCTAGTGCGCCACGAAAAATTCCGGGGAAAGCTAAAACGTTATTAATTTGATTTGGGTAGTCGCTTCTCCCAGTTGCCATTACAGCTGCAAGACCATCAGCTTCCTCTGGACGAATTTCAGGATCTGGGTTAGCCATTGCGAAAACAATCGGATTTGGAGCCATATTACGAAGATCACTCGCATCAATAAGTCCTGGTCCGCTCAAACCTATAAAAATATCTGATCCTTTGATCACATCGTTCAAAGTGCCTATTTTTCTATCTGGGTTTGTGTTATTAGCGAACCACTCTTTTGCAACATTTAAATTTTCACGTCCCTGATAAACAGCCCCAGAGCGATCAACACCTACGATCTCTCCGATTCCCGCACCAATTAATATTTTTCCTACAGCTACTCCGGCGGCACCCATGCCGGCTATTACAACAGACTGATTTTCAATCTCTTTGCCAGTCAAACGAAGTGCGTTCCATAAAGCTGCGAGAGTAACGACTGCTGTTCCATGCTGGTCATCATGAAAGACCGGTATGTCAAGGGCTTCTTGCAACGCTTCTTCAACCTCGAATGCTGCCGGCGCGGCAATATCTTCAAGATTTATTCCACCGAAAGAAGGTGCGAGTTTTTTGACAGTTTCAATGATCTCATATGAGTCAGTTACGTCTAAACACACAGGGAAAGCATCCACCCCGGCAAACTCTTTAAAAAGTAGAGCTTTTCCTTCCATTACAGGCAAAGAAGCTTCAGGTCCTATATCTCCCAAACCAAGCACTGCTGTTCCATCAGTAACAATAGCAACTGTGTTTTTCTTAATTGTCAGATCATGGACGCGAGAGGGCTCTTCATGAATAGCCATACAAACTCTCGCAACTCCTGGAGTGTAGGCCATAGATAGATCATGATTGTCAGAAATTTCTGCTAAAGGCGAAATCTCAATTTTTCCACCTTTGTGCATTTCAAAAGTTCGATCATGCCAAGACAACAAATTAACACCATCTATTTCTTTGATATGCGAAATCACCGAATCTACGTGTTCCTCGTCTCTACAGTTTATTACAACGTCATTTGTTAAAATTTCACCCCGAACATCAAAACCACCCATTGAAACGATGTTTGCTCCTGCTTCACCAACAGCTGTGGCAAATCTTCCTAAGGTATTTGGGACATTTTGAAGTTCGACTCTTATATAAATCGAATAGGCAGCAGTTGGTAAATATGGCATAAGGCTTAAGCCTACGGGAAGTATTGAAAATAAAACTATTGATTTTCGTAATCAAAGCCCAATTCAGGTGCGGAAACTAATGCATGAAAAAAAATCCCTTCTTTTTTAGCTTCCAAAGAGCAAGTTCCACCACGATCAACAACAGCAAGAATCATCACAGGATTCCCACCTAGTTCACGTACAACTTTCGCGGCTTCTAGAGGAGAAGTTCCTCTTGTAACAGTGTCTTCACAAATAACAACTCGGTCATTTTTCTCTAAAGCGCCAGCAAGTCGTCCTTCAACGCCGTGATCTTTAGATTCTTTTCGAATACTAAAAGACCGAAAAAATTTCCCTCTATTAGCTGCGATAGAGGCAACTCCAAAAGCAACAGGGTCGGCTCCAGCAGCTAAGCCGCCTATTGCTTGAATATCGTCTGGGATTGCTTGTATAGCAGCTTCGGCTACTAATAACATTCCCTCAGGCCGACAGATTGTTTGTTTTGCGTCGCAAAACCAGTTACTTTTACGACCTGATTTTAAAACGAAATCACCTTCTTGAATTGAAAACTTTTTTAAATGAGTAATCAATTCGTCATTATCCATAAAGTGAAGTTACCCCAATATTTCGACTTGGCGAGAACCCTTTACTATCTCACCTATAACGTGAGCTGGTTTTTTTTCTTTATTAAGTTCTTCCAATACTCGATCTGTTGCATTCGGAGGAACAATTAAAACCATTCCAATACCCATATTGAAAACTCGAAACATTTCTTCATTATCTATTCCACCTGCAGATTGAATCTCAGAAAAAATTCTTGGAGTTTCCCAGCTGGACTTATGTATAAGAGCGTTGAAAGTTTCACCTAAAATTCTCGCAACATTCTCAGGTAATCCACCTCCTGTTATGTGAGCTATCGAATGAATTTCATTTTCATTCAAAATATTTAAAATAGTTGGAGCGTAAATTACACTTGGTTCCAATAATTTTTCGCCAAGAGTACTTTCAGCACCTTCCCAAGCCGGATCAGCAAAAGACTTATCAGAAGTTTCTGAAAAAACTTTTCTCACTAGGGAAAAACCATTAGAACGAAGATTTGGCGACTCTATGCCAATTATTTGATCGCCTAATTGAATATTTGAAACTTCAATAACTTTGTTTCTTTCAACAGCTCCAACTGAAAATCCTGCTAAGTCAAACGAGTCGTCGCCCATAACACCTGGGTGCTCCGCAGTTTCACCCCCGATTAAAGAACACCCTGCTTCTACGCAACCCTCAGCGATTCCTTTAATTAAAGACTCAACTAGTTCCGGATTTAAATGGCCTATTGCTATGTAATCCAAAAAGAACAGAGGTTCCGCGCCGACGCAAACAAGGTCATCTACACACATTGCTACGAGATCAATTCCTATAGTTTCATAGTTGCCGGTCATTTTGGCTATCTCCGACTTCGTTCCCACTCCATCGGTTGCAGAAACTAACAACGGATCTTTATAGGACGACAATCCCAAATCGAACATTGCAGCAAATCCACCAAAATTGTTAACTACTTCTGGTCGGCGTGTCATTGACGAAAATGGTTTTATTTGTTCAACAACTTGTCTGGCCGCATCCAAACTTACGCCCGAGGACAAATAGTCGTTACTTTTCACAACAAATACCCTTTTGGAAGTTCATGATCTTTCAATATCAACAATTCATTGTCTAGTAGTTGAAAAAAAGTCATTTGAATCCAAATTATGATCGTGACTTTCTTTATTATTCGATTTTAAAGAAAGTTCTAAAGGTATCTCTATTGGGTATTCACCCGTTAAACAAGCATCACAGAATCCCGCTCCCATTGCTCCGGTCGCGGTGAGAAGGTCTTCAAGTTGTAAATAACTAAGACTGTCTACTTCTAAATATCTTTGTATTTCATCAACTGTTAAATTAGCTGCCAGTAATTGACCTTTTGAACCTGTATCCATACCATAAAAACAAGGCCATCTATAAGGTGGCGAAGAAATCCTTAAATGAACTTCTTTTGCACCTCCGTCCCGAAGCATTCGAACCATTGCTTGTGTCGTCGTTCCTCTGACAATTGAATCATCTACAACAACTAATTTTTTATCTTTTATATTTTCATGCAAAGGATTTAATTTCATCCTCACTGTTGATGCGCGCATTTCTTGTGTAGGAGCAATAAATGACCGACCTATATAACGATTTTTTACTAGACCCTGACCGTATGGAATTCCTGATTCTCTAGCAAAACCTTCCGCAGCTGGAATTCCCGATTCCGGAACACCCATTACTAAATCTGCTTCTGCAGGGGCCTGCCTTGCGAGCGCTTCACCCATTTTAACTCTTGCCTTATGGACACTTTGACCGTAAAGATAACTATCAGGGCGGGCAAAATAAACAAACTCAAATAAACAAATACGCGGATCGATCTGGGCTTCGGTAAAAGGAAAAAATGAACTGCAACCTTTCGCGTCGACTATAACCATTTCTCCCGGATCGATTTCTCTAATAAAATGTGCTCCAATCACATCAAGAGCAGCAGTTTCAGACGCCAAAACCCAACCTCCATCAAACCGCCCTAAACACAAAGGGCGAAATCCGTTAGGGTCGCGAACACCAATTATGCGATCTCGGTCACAAAAAACTAATGAAAACGCTCCCGATAGCTTAGGTAAAACGATTTGGAGTGCTTCTTTCATGGGGTCGTCTAAATCTTTGACTTGTTTTGCAGATATATCCAAAGAAATTAATTCAGCAATTAAATCACTATCTGAAGCCACCGTTCCTTCTAGCATCCCTGCGTCACTTGCTAACTGCTCTGTGTTTACCAAATTGCCGTTGTGTCCTAGTGCAAATTCAATGTTGCCAATACCGCGATAAACCGGTTGGGCATTTCTCCAAGTACTCGAACCAGTTGTCGAATAACGTGTCTGCCCTATCGCAAGATTCCCATTTAAAGCCGCGAGATTCTTTTCATCGAAAACATTTGAAACTAATCCCATATCCTTTACAACTGTTATTGATTCTCCATCACTAACTGCCATACCGGCGGACTCTTGTCCACGATGCTGTAAAGCGTATAGACCTAAATAAGTTAGGTGTGCTACTAGATGATCGGGGGCAAAAATTCCAAATACCCCACACGCTTCGTGGGGTTCGTCAAAAAATAATTCGGGTTGTTCTTCAACTTGCTGAAAAGCTTTACCTTTTGACATTGAAGCGATCATATGTCTAGAAGTGAATTAAATCCCGCATACCCATTAATCAAGCATTGACTGTTCCCGCACCTAAAACAGTAGGTAATTTCGTCGAAAATGCTAAGTCAATAGTTTCTTTCGGAACATCTATTAAATCCTTAACAATGAACCTGTCGCCACCGACTAAACCCAGACGTGTAGTAGGGATATTCGCGCTCTCTGCCCTAGATAACAATTCGTTTACATTTTCCGAATTTATTGAAACAAGGACTCTGCTTGGACCTTCTCCAAAAAAAGATAGTGCGTCAGGAATTCTAGCGACAGTAATACCAAATTTAGATTTTGCTACCATCTCAGCTAAAGCGACCCCTAACCCTCCAGCCGATAGGTCATGAATACCATCAATAATTCCATCGGATACAAGACTTCTTACTAAATCAGCGAGAACTTTGTGAGTTTCTAAATCGACATCTATCAATCCCCCACTATTAAGCCCGTGCAGAGCACTCCACAATGAACCACCCACATCAATGTGGCTTGGTCCTAGAAGAACTAAACGATTGCCTTCTAAAAGCTCAAATCCGGGGGGTTTTCTATAAAGTTCTTCAATCTTTCCGACTAATCCAACAACAGGAGTTGGAGAAATATTTACTCCGGAAGATTCGTTATACAAACTCACATTTCCACCTACTACGGGAATACCAAATCCCTTACAAGCCTCTGCCATTCCATCTATAGATTCCGAAAGTTCCCACATAACTTGAGGATTTTCTGGATTGCCAAAATTAAGACAATTAACAAGGGCTAAAGGATGCGCTCCAACGCAAGCAAGATTCATTAATCCCTCAGCAACAATCAATTTCGTTCCCACTCGTGGATTGACAGCGCACCAACGATGGTTCCCATCCGTAGTAATTGCTAGACCTTTATTAGTTTCTAGACCACTTACGGGATCACGCAACTTTAAAACTGTTGCGTCATATCCCGGCCCCACAACAGTATTTAAGAAAAGTTGATGATCATATTGATTATAAACCCATGAAGGGTCTGACAAAAGTGAAAGAAGATCACTTAATACATCACTTTCAACTTTTAACTTTTCGAGAGGAACAGTTTTTTTCCTCTCAGGCTTCTTTTTAGGTCGATCATAAATTGGGGCATCATCATGAAGGGAAGAAGCCGGTATTTCAGCTAAAACATTACCGTCAAATCGATCAAGAATCCTTAGTTTGTCTCCCTCAGTAACTCTCCCAATCACATTTGCGTTTACTTCCCACTTAGCACAAATCTCAAAAAGGGAGTCCAAATTACTAGGTTCAATTATTGCAAGCATCCGTTCCTGTGATTCGCTAATCATTATCTCATGGGCTTCCATTCCTGGTTCTCTTTGCGGAACTGCACTTACGTCAACGTCCATTCCCACTCCTCCCCGAGATGCAGTTTCACTTGTGGCACATGTCAGTCCAGCTCCACCCAAATCTTGGATACCCACAACTAAATTTGAATCAAAGATTTCCAAACAAGCTTCAATTAATCGTTTTTCTTCAAAAGGATCACCCACTTGAACACTTGGTCGTTTTTCCAGATCTCCTTGGTTCGAAAAACCAGCAGATGCTAAAACACTGACTCCACCGATTCCATCTCTCCCCGTCGACGATCCAAGTAATACCGCTAAGTTCCCTATTCCAGAAGCTCGACCCAAAACCAAACGCTCCTTAGGCAAAGTACCCAAACATAAAACATTTACTAAAGGATTTCCTTGATACGTTGAGTCGAAGTCAATCTCACCTCCAACAGTTGGAACACCAACAGCATTTCCATAGCCCGAAATACCCGAAACAACTCCTTCGGCAATCCAACAACTCTTTGCATCATCTAACGAACCAAAACGAAGTGAATCCATAAGGGCTATAGGTCTTGCGCCCATAGTAAAAATATCTCGAAGAATCCCTCCAACTCCCGTTGCTGCTCCTTGATAGGGCTCAATAGCTGAAGGATGATTGTGTGATTCGATCCTTATTGCAACGGCGATCCCATCTCCAACATCAATCACTCCGGCATTTTCGCCTGGGCCTACAAGAACCCACGGTGCGGATGTTGGAAGGCGAGAAAGATGTAACCGACTGCTTTTATACGAACAATGTTCAGACCACATAACTGAATACATAGCTAATTCAAGAGGATTGGGTGTTCTTTTTAAAATATCACCAATTTTTGCAGCCTCTTCATCGCTTAGCCCTAAAACTCTGTGTAGCGAATCAACCATGATGAAAACTTTCTACTACCCAAAAAGAAGTGTTTATGTAAAAAGTTTCACTTATTATTTTCATTACTTGATACCTAATAAAGATTCAAAAAGTACTTTCCCATCTTCACTGCCTAAAAGTAAGTCACATGCTCTTTCTGGATGTGGCATAAGCCCAACAACATTACGGGTTTCGTTACAAACACCTGCAATATCATCGACTGAACCATTTGGATTATCGCAATAACGAAGCACAACACGATCGTGGTCTATAAGAGAGTTGAGAGTTTCAAGATCGCAAGTAAAATTTCCCTCAAAGTGATTTATAGGAAGTGATAATTCCATTCCTTTTTCAGCTTTTCGTGTAAGTGTTGTATTTTCTGTTTCAACACGAACTCGAACCGTCTTACACAAGAATTTAAGTCCGTTATTTTTTTGAAGAATACCGGGTAAAAGTCCAGCCTCTGTTAAAACTTGAAAACCATTACAGATTCCCAAGACAGGGCCTCCATTTTTTGAAAACTCAGCAATTGCTGACATCAATGGTGAAAATCTGGCTATAGCTCCTGGTCTTAAATAATCACCATGCGCAAAACCGCCTGGAATTATCACCGCATCAACTCCAGACAAATTTTTAGTTGAATGCCATAAAATTTTGCCTTCTCCCCCAAGTGTTTCAACCGCGTGGATTGAGTCCAATTCACAATTTGTACCTGGAAATACAGCGACACCGACAGTAGCTGTCATTAATTTCCTTCTACTTGATCCGTGTTTTCAATTGTGATTTTTGCTTTTTCAATAACTGGGTTTGTTAGAAAAGTAGAACAAATACTTTCTACTTTATTTTTTACTTCTTCTTCATTTCCAGCTTCAATTGTAAATCGAATAGTTTTCCCTACACCCACGTCTCTAACACCCAAAAAACCTAAAGTAGGCAAAGATCGTTCAATAGTGGAACCCTCTGGATCTGCGATTCCTTTTCGTAAAGAAATATCAACAAGTACAGAAAAAACCAAACTAACTCCTACCGCCAGGCCAATCCTCGAATGACTTTCCTGAAATCTTCTCATATGCTTCGATATAACGCGAGGAAGTAGCAGAAATAACTTCACTTGGGAGATTAGGAGGCGGAGGTTTTTTATCCCATTCAACACCATCTAAAAAATCACGTACGGGTTGTTTATCAAAAGATGGTGGCGAAAACCCAAGTGACCATTGCTCTTCAGGCCAAAATCTTGAAGAGTCTGGAGTTAGAACTTCATCTGCGAGAACTAATTCTCCGTCTATTAAACCGAATTCAAATTTTGTGTCAGCAATAATTATCCCGCGTTCCATGGCGAGGTCAGCAGCCAGTTTGTAACACTTCAATGAAATGTCTTTAACTTTCTCTGCCAGATCGGAACCTAATATTTCTATTGATTCGGAAAAAGAAATATTTTCATCGTGACCGGATGTTGCTTTAGTTGAAGGTGTAAACAATGGTTGCTGAAATTGTTCAGACTCTCTTAAACCTGAATCAACTTTTTCCCCGTGCACGGTTCCGTTTTCTTTATATTCTTTCCACGCTGAACCTGTGATAAAACCTCTTACTATGCATTCAACTGGGAGCATCTCAGCGCGTTTACAAATCATTGTTCTCCCCAACAAAAACTCTCTACTTTCTGAATTAATTTCTTCACCTGCATCAACGGGATCTACAGATATCAAATGATTTGGAACCAAGTCATTCAATTTTTCCAACCAATAATCAGTCATTGCGGTTAGAACACGGCCTTTTTCAGGAATTGTTTCATTTAAAACAACATCAAAAGCTGATAATCGATCAGAGGTGACCATAAGTAGTTTCTGAGAATCAATTTCATAAATATCTCTAACTTTTCCCGAATGCAAGTGAGGCAAATTGATACTCAAAAGACGTCTCCTTTTTTTAAATAATAGATTCTGGTTTATATGAAGCAGCAAGAGGCCTGTGTGTAACTATGTCAGCAATTTTTTCTATTACTAGCTGAACCTGATTTAAAGCATTACCAATCAGGACTGTCCTTTGGTTAAATAATTGATTCATTTCTTCTTCATTTAAGGGAAAACGGTCATCTAAATCAAGAAGTTCAACCAAACTAGGGCCATCCAAATTTTCACGCCTAGACATCGAAGACATCCGAGCGTGTTCACTTATAATTTCATGGGCAATTTCTCTACCGATTCCTTTTTGCACCGCTGCCACTAAAAGCCTTGTCGTTGAAAGATACGGGAGTTCTTCCGACAACTCTTTCTCAATGACCGCTGGGAATGAACCGAATTCATCAAGCACAGTTAAAAAAGACTGAAATAATCCGTCGATTGCAAAAAATGAATCTGGTAAAGCCACCCTTCTAACCACAGAACAACTCACGTCCCCTTCGTTCCATTGATCCCCGACTAAACCTCCCACCATCGATAGATAACCCTTTAGCACTAATGAAAGACCATTAATTCTTTCAGAGGTTCTGGTATTTGTTTTGTGGGGCATAGCTGAGGAACCAACTTGTCCTTGTTGAAAACCTTCAGAAACTAAATTATTTCCAGCCATTAGTCTGACTGTTTTTGAAAAATTTGAAGGCGCACTTGAGATATGAACAAGTGCAGAAACAACTTCAAAATCCATTGATCTGGGATAAACCTGACCGACAGAGTCTAAAACTTCATCAAATCCTAAAATTTCCGCCACACGGTTTTCAATCAAACTTACTTTTTCATTATCCCCATCAAATAAATCCAAAAGATCTTGTTGAGTACCGACTGGACCTTTCAAACCACGAAGTGGAAGATTAATTAATAAGAAATTTGCTTTATGATAAGCGTTTATAAGTTCCTCGGCCGTATTCGCAAAACGTTTACCAAGAGTCGTTGGCTGTGCCGCAACATTATGGGTTCTACCAGTCAACATGAGCGAAGAATTTTCAGCGGCGAGACGACCTAATCTGCTTAATGAAGCAACAACTAAATCAAGAACTAAATCCAAACTTTTCTTAATTTGTAATTGTTCAACATTTTCGGTCAAATCTCTAGAGGTCA
>MDTG01362703.1_pt1 | contig 14027 bp, 20 predicted proteins | sample 811421 | NCBI WGS metagenome assembly MDTG01 (sample SAMN05326645, study PRJNA326480) | marine metagenome | isolation source: seawater | place: Pacific Ocean: South East | collected 2011 | reverse complement strand
GTGGATGGCAACAGCGGCACTACTCAACAGATTTATGAGTTTGTGCAGTACAGTTTGCGGCAAGCAATCGACATTGACGCGGGTGCCGGGGTGCAGGTCGGACAACTTGCAAATGATTTGCTCAAATTTGAGGGCGATACACTCAAAACAACTCAGGGCGTTGCAATCGACGACTACCAAAGCACAGACCGAAATAATTTAGTATTTACGGACACCGGCGGCACAGAGCGCACTTTTCCATTCCTGGCAACTGGTACAATCCTATTTAATGCCAACTTGCAAAACGATTCTGACGCAATATACCGCATGTTTTTCGATTCAGGATTTGGCACGTCAAGCGCAATTCTAGTTGACGACAACAGCGGCACAGACATCAGCGGCACGGTCGGGGGCGCTTCGTCGGTTGCTTTTGATTTTGCGTATGACGAAAACACGCAAGGCGGCCGCACAGCCGGGACAGATGCATCAGTCAAAATTGTTGCAATGGGACTCGACCAGGCGCAGCACGTTATTGCAGACGCCACAATCACACGCGCAACCGGGCAAAACATATCGCTAGTTGCACCATTCGAACGAAATTACAGCAATCCATAATGGCCGATTTAGTAACAATAGCCCAATCTGACAGCACAAACGATGGAACAGGCGCTTCAACGATTATGGAGCCGCCACAAGTTAATAACGCATCTAACGACGCTATATTAATTAAGGTTACGCAATCTTTAAACAATAGCTCAAGTGTGGCGGCTATTAACGTAACAACGCCTGATGGCTATACACTGCTTACTGATTTAAGGGACGCAGAGCTAAGGTCGTGGGTGTTTTACAAGCAGTCTACTGGCTCTGAAACAATACCGACAGTGACGTCCGACACGTCGGCTAGATGGAGTTGCGCTACAGCGGTTGTGACTGATGTCGATTGGGCGGGCGGCGGTGTAGCCCAGCACGTACAAAATACGGCTAATGGCGACATGCAATCGCTTGATTTAACGACGCAAGCAAGCGGGTCTGCTTCTGCTATAGTGTGCTTTTACTCTGTAGAGCGTCGCACACCATCAGGATTTAAATACCCTCAAACGCGCCCGCAAACGTTTTTTTCTGGCGCGGCGGTAACTGGCGGATCCGAGGGAATAGATAACGCTTCTTCTGCGGGTTATGATTATATTAAAGCTAGGTCAGCGCTTTGGGAGGGGCCATTTTGGGATGCAAGCGGACCCGGTGACTCACTTGCAATTAATGTGGAGGTAGTTACGCAAAACAATGTGATTCCCTTACAGGTGGCAGACTATATTGTGCAGTCTGCACCCGCCAACACAATGCAGACCACAATGAGCTGGTGCAGAGAGATCTGTGATTCAGGTAAGCACATTGATGGGTCTACGTTGCAAACTTGGACTTTTGGCCCTTCTGACATAGACACGGCTACGAACCAAATCACATTGACCGCGCATGGCATGGACGAGTCAATGGTCCTTCGGCTTTCGGATGGCGGCGGCACAGCCCCCGGTGGCCTTGCAGATGATACGTTTTATTATGTTGAGCCAGTATCGGCAAACGCTATTCAGTTGCGAACTGTAAATGAGGATACGGACGCTACTAGTGACTATTACGCAAACAACACAACTAAGCGGCCATTAGTCGGTATTAGCTCAACTGGTACAGGCACGTTTACTTTTACAGAGGCACGCATGATAAATGCAGGCTCAGGTTCCCTTGATATTTTTAGACCTAACGTTGGGGATGCGTCAAATGTTGGTTCTTTTCCAAAGAGTTATGTAGGGGATGCGGGGTACAACCAAAACGATTGCGGCACAAGTCAACGATTTAACAGCGTTCTGGATTTAACAGATGAAACATTAACATTTGAATTACAGGTTAATAGCGCAGGGCGATTAAGTAGAGTGTCAATGACTTTAATCGACGAGGATGGCGATTGGATGTCGTGGCAGATTTGGAAAGCAGATGTTTCGGAACGGGCAACAGGGCGGCAAATATACCAATTCCAAGCTGATAAAGCATCTGTGCAGGCGCTAGCCGCCCAATCTTTTGGAACGTTTGATGCTACCCGTGTACGCTATTTAGTAGTTTCTTTAAGAGGAAATAATGTAAGTTCTAACCGATTTACTGCGGTAAATTCAACGCAAGGTTCAGTTAATTTAGGCGGGCCGTTTACCGTTATTAATGGTCAAAATGCTACATTGGCTGACGTTGCCTTTCTTGCGTCTAATTATACAACAACAATAACTCAGCCGTCTGACCTGCAAATTACTTCTCTTATTCCTATAGGACTTGGGGACGGTTCTAGCGATATATCGTTTATTGATTCCGAAAAATCGTTAGCCTTCCCACCATTGGCCGATGGTGTCACAAAATTTAGAACATACCTTGACAGTATAGGCGTAACAATTAACGCAACGGCGAACAGCACAGTAAAGCTAACAAATACGCAAATTGGAGCATCTGCGCCATATGATTTAGAAATTATTTCCGACGCAGCAGCAACCGTGGATGTAACAGGTAACACTTACGTGTTTGGGAATGCGTCACTAGACGCGGACATTAATTACGAAAGACAGCTATTTGTTGGCGGCGAAGGTGTTAAAGATAACAACGCGCAAATTAGAAGCAGTACATTTATTGTAAATTCACAGTTAGGCGCTAATAACGCTATAGTTGATTGGGATAGTAACACAGATATAGAGTCTACCACATTTGAATTAGCGACTGGCACGACTACAGGCCATGCTATAAAAATTATACAAACAGGTACTTATACTTTTAACGGTTTAAACTTTTTGGGATTTGGATTAGATGGAACAAATACAGCAGCGATTTTTAATGATTCTGGTGGAGCGGTAACAATAATATCTTTTGGGGGCACAGTTCCTACTGTAAAAAATGGCACTAATGCGACAACAAACGCGCAAAAATTTGTAAATTTAACGCTTACAGGTTTGAAAGCCAATTCAGAAATCAGAATCTACGAGGCCGGTACGACTACGGAAATTGACGGCGTAGAAAACAGCGGTACAACATTTGCAACGACCACAAGCGCGTCGAGCGTTGACATAGTAGTGCATGCGCTTGGCTACGAGTATCAGCGATTAAATGCAGTGGACACCACAGAAAACTTGACCTTGCCAATTAGCCAGCGAGTAGATAGAAATTATAGTAATCCATGAGTTACACACGGCCCGCAGACATTCCGGAAGACGTTTGGCAGCATTTGCCAGACGAATTGCAATTTGCATTTAGCCGCAATATTAACCGGTCATTCATTACACCGATGGCTGAAAAAACGCATGAGGAATTGCGCAAAGCGGCGGTCATTAATTTGCGGATTAACTCAGCAGGCAATCAGCTGCGAGCGATGGCCATTGATAGCGTTAAAGATGGGGATTTGTCCGGGGTGGCTGATATGGTCGAGAGCCGACACAATATGCTTAAAAAAGGCGAGCAGATACAGCAGGAGATAAACGATTTGCAAGAGCGCCTTAATGAGCTAAAGCAAATGATTATTGCACGCATTGAATTTTACGAGGGGCAAGCTAATGGTAACTTTTGACGGAGCTAACAAGCGTATCATTTTGCCAAGCACTGGCAGTTATAATGCCGAAATTGATTTTTATAGCGATTGGAAAGAATGGGCAACGACTGGCAACAATTTGCAGTATTTGCCAGCATTTGAAACAATCGGAGGCGACGACATAGGAAGCGGCCAGGAGGTCAGTCCCTATTTCTTTTTGCGTACTGATTTAGGTTGGCGCATACAGCCGCCAGACCAGGACGGCGAAGTTTTAATAATTGGAAACATTTTTCCAAGATCAGCGGGCGTGTCTATCATGCTACCTGCAACAAATCCTTATTCAGTATCGACGCGCATTAGTGTATCAGCTCAATCGCTTACATCACGAGAGGCAGTGTTTACCGATGCAGCGCTCAATCAAATAATCCAGGCGGCAATTGCTGCAAATCAAACCTAATTGACAAAAATTAAAAAACCGTTATTTAAAAGTCATGCCAAAAGTCAGAACTAAAAAAACTTATATAAAAAAAACGACAACGCCAGTGCGAAAAAAAACTACTCAGGTAGAAAAGAAAACGACAACGCCAGTGCGGAAAAAAACTACTCCAGTGGAAAAGAAACCGACAACGACAGTGCGGCAAAAAACAACTCAGGTAGAAAAGAAACCGCTGACAGTACGGCAACGCAAAACGCGCGTAAGCAGATAACGCGATGGACTCACAGCGCATAACTGCAATTGCATTGGGCGTTTGCTGGCTTGCAGGCATAGCCGGGGCGTTTATGCTAAAAGGCACTTATAACGATGTGCAATCGCTTAAACCTAGAATGAGCGTTGCAGAGTCAAAGCAAATAGAATTTGAACGCAGAATTGAAAACGAGCAGAAAAGCATTGCAAGCTATCTGCAAACGATGCAGGAGCTGTTAAGCGAGCAACAGAAAATATCTGCAAGCCATGACGCGCGCTTGGCAGTATTGGAGCAATCAACCCAGCGCGGAAATGCTGAACGGTCAGACATGGCAAAGGACATTAAAGCGCTATTGCAGGTTAGCTATGAAATGCGGGCAAAGGTGAACACATTTGAACTAGTAGAATAATGTTTGGTTTACCAGTTGAAGTCGTTTTAAGCTTGGCAAGCTTGGTGCTTGGATGGTACGGCGAGCAGAAAAAGCAACAGGCCGCTGACATTCACGCGAGGGACATGGCCGCTAGGCAAAGCGCAAACGATGCAGAAAAGCGCGGAGGATCAGCGCTGCGTATGATTGTGGCGCTTGTCATTATATGCGTATCATTTGGCGGTCTATTGCTCGCACAGCAGAGCGGGGTCGGCGTCTCGCAGATTTTTACAAAAGATCCTTGGCTTAACTTGTTTGGACTGGTCAAGCTTGGCGGCGGCAAAGAGGTCATCACGGCCACTGGCTTTGTGCTGCCGGAATATGTAAAATACTCAGTATTGTCGATTGTGCATTTCCTTTTTGGGATGGCAGCCGGCAAGCGATAAAAAAAAGTCAAACTTTTGTATTGCGCTTTTATTTTTGGTGCGCATAAATTTTGATCGTCGGGCAATTCAGCGCGGCATATAAAAATCAAAAATCATGAAAGAACCAACGATAGAAGAAGTGCTAGAGCTTGTAAGTTTTAGGCGAAACGCAGACGGAAAATTATATGTCCGTAATGTTTACGGTAATTTGAGTCATGTATACGGAAATGTTTACGGCGATATTAACGGAAATGTACACGGCAGCGTTGGCAATGTTTACGGCAGCGTGGGCGATGTTCACCGCGATGTAAAAGGCGATGTAAAAGGCAAAGTTTACGGCAAAGTATTTAATTCACTTTAAATCATGGAATACCTAGTAGTGAAACGCGCGGATTTTGCCGCAGTAGAAGAAGGCGCAGCATCCCACAATAATTTGCTGGATGCGATGATTGAGCTTTATAGCACGTGCGACAGCGCAAACCATACGATCCTGCGCGGTACAAACGGCGAGTTTGCAGAGTACATGCAGCAGCCAAAACTTGATTGGAGAAAAATTGATGCACGTTAAACAAAACGACAGAGGCGGCTATTCGATAGCTGTAAACGGTCAAATGGTCGGCAACTACGCAACAGCAAAGGGAGCGCAGGCCGTTATTGACATTAACAACACTCCCGGATCACTTCGGGCACTTTTCACCATGCTATTCGGACAATAGCTTAACCAACAAAAGACATGAAAAACGAAATACAAACCTATGAGAAAATGAACGACCTTCCAAGCGTGCAAGCGCTAGGCGGTGCAATAAGCGAAAGCGGAATGTTTGGATGCAATAAGCCAGAACAAGGCGTTATTATTGCGCTGCAATGTATCGCGGAAAATAAGCCGCCGCTTGAGATAGCAAAAACATATCACCTGGTAAAAGGCAAACTGACAAAGCGAGCCGACGCCATGCTAGCAGATTTTCAGCGCTCAGGAGGTAAGTTTAAATGGAATAACCTAGAAAACCGCGAAGTACAATCTGGCACGTTTACGGACCCAGATGGTAATGCTTATGACGTATCGTACAGCATTAACGACGCAAAAGCCGCAGGTTATTACAATACAAAAGCCGATTCATCTTGGCAAAAGACGCCAGCGGCAATGTTGCGTGCGCGAGTTATATCGTCAACGCTTAGAGCAATTGCGCCGCAGATTGTGACCGGGGTATATACGCCAGAAGAGGCCTCACAGTTTGACAACGTGCAGCCAGCAACGCAAAGCAAGTCAGAGCCAAAGCCTGCACAAAAAGAGACAGTTACATCGCAGCCAATACTTGAAGCCGAACCGGTACAAGATGCCATTAACGCAACGCCAGACACTAGGCAGCATCTCGAGCGATTGATCTTTGACGCAAAAGCAGAAGATAAGGTTAACGCATACTTTGAACAAAAAGGAGCAATCGATCAGCTGATAGGCTCGACTTGGCGCGATTTAGACTCACCCAAAATGCAGCATTTGCTCGACAATTGGGAATCATTTAAAGCCGCAGTACTAAACAAATAAAACCATGATCACTAAAATTGAAATTGACGAAACACAAATTGAAATCATTCCGGAAGCATATCTTGCTAGGGATACAGCTATTCACAAAGCCGAGCTTGTAACGACCGTCGAGGACGCATTCGAGGCGCAATCTGCAAGTACAGCAATGCACGCTCTCAATGAGATTGTTAAGGGCATGGAGGCCAGCAGAAAGGACGCAAAGGCACCAGCACTGCAAGCAGGCCGCGCGATTGATGCAATTGCAAAAGACTTTCTCGCAAGCGCACAGTCTGAGCTGACGCGGGTCAAGCGATTGCTTGGTGAGTATCAGCGAGTCGAGGCAGAAAAGAAGCGCAAAGCGGAAGCCGAAGCACGGCGCAAGGAACAGGCAGAGCGAGCAGCATTTGAGCAAGCCGAACGCGAACGCATCCAAAAAGAGAACGCCGGGCGCACTGGCACACTCAGCCAGGACTTAGACAAGGCATCGGAACAATTCGACAAGTCAGTTGCCAAGATTAAGCAGAAAATAGCGCAATCGCATTCAGCAGTTGCGGGGGTAAAGGTCCGCACGACTGTGATATTTAAAATCATTGACGAGTCAGCACTCATGCAGGCCCGGCCAGAACTATTTACGCCAGACGATAAAAAAATCCGAGCGGCGCTAAAACTAACAAAACAAATCCCTGGACTAGAAGTTTGGGAAGAATCTAACGCATACGCATAAAAGAAAGGATACATTATGGGATTTATACCAACAGAAGAACACTTGCGCCCGCCAGCTACATACATTGACAGCGATGGCGAATATAACCTGAAAATAGTAAGCGTTGAAATTGCCAACAGCGGCACGCCAGGCTACAAGATTAAATTTGCATGCACTGAGTCGGGGCAGATTTGCTCAGATTCATTATGGGAAACTCAAAAGGCATTTTGGCGCATTTGTTTATTTGCTAAAGCATGTTCAATTCAGATTTTTAAGGGCGAGGAACTCAACATTGACCAGTCATGGATCGGAAAAACTCTAGACTGTAAAATTGTTATGGGCGAGCCAAACGACAAAGGTGATCAATACCCGGAAATTGTCGAATTTGGTCCAGGCAAGTTTGAGTCATTATTTAAGGAAGGCAAAGCACCAGCAGCACCAGCACAAAGCGACATTGCACTTGATCAGGAGGGAGACGCTAGTCCATGGTAGCGCAACCCACAACAGCCGAAAAAGCCGCGATCGTGGCGCAATGTGCAACTGCTATTATGTGCGCACCAAACTCGCTACAAATCTATGCTGAAACAAACCACAAAGAGGAAACTTTCCGGCAGTGGGCAGTTTCGCAAGCGGTGCCAATGGCAAAGGATATATTTAGCCGCTTGAAATAATTAACCGCCCGCTGGCATGCCGGGTCAAACGTATGCCAATATTAAAATGGAAAAACGACAATACCAACTCGACGCAATCGAGTATCTGAAAAACACAAAGCGCGCGCTATTGATTGCACCAGCCGGGAGCGGCAAGACTTACATGGCTGCTAGCGCGGTCAATTGTTTAATCGGTTATGAATATAGCAAAAATATGTGGCATGTGCCAACTGTTGAAGTAATGGTAAACACGACCGAGCAAAAACAGCAGATGCAAGACGCATTCGACCGCTTTAGAATTGGCAAGCGGTGCAATCTAAATATTTACTGCGCAGCCGGGGCACCGATGGACACTGACCCAGACCTGCTAATCGTTGACGAATGCCATCACTCGACCGCTAAAACGTGGCGGCAAAAGATTGCGCAATGCAATGCGGGCCGGTGGGGACTCAGCGCGACACCGTTCGAGGGCAAAGACCCAGACCAAATCAAACTGATTAAAAAGCTATTTAGTGCGCAGCCGCACATCATTAAGCGCGATCAGCTAGTCGAGCAAGGAAACATAGCGCCGGCGCTAGTCAAATGGCTGACACCAGTTTGCCCGGAAATTACGCCAAACATTAACGAGCTATCAGAAAATCTGATCCAAGCGCGGCGAAAAAAGATGCCTTGGTTTTTCAAATCAAAGGACAAAGCATGCGAGCAGGAAAACCAATGCAGATGGCAGGCGACTCTTAAAGTTGGCATACACGACAACCCGCTGCGGGATTCTTTGATCATTGACACTGCCAATATGCTAACGCGCCAGGGCAAGCATGTGATTGTTTTAATCGCTAGCATAGAGCACGGCGAGACTTTGCATGAGTACATTTATGGATCAAAGCTTTGCTACTCTAAAATGGGAGCAAAAAAGCGCCGGGAAGCAATCGCAGAATTTAGAGCCGGGCGCTGCAAATGTTTAATCGCGACATCAATGCTGGACGAGGGATTTGACGCGCCGATAGCTGATGCGCTGATTTTAGCTTATGCGGGCAAGTCACAGCGCCGGGCGATACAAAGCACTGGTCGAGTGTTGCGGCCATATAACGGCAAAGCATGCGGCATCATATACGATTTTAAGGACACATTTAATGGCATGCTAGCAAACCAAGCACGCAAACGCCGGGCAATGTATAAGCAATTAAAATATACACAGGAGGGATAATAAAATGGGATCACTAGCAGAGGAATGCAGCAGCTTAATGCGATTCATGGAAAGCATCGACTCAAAAATTGAGCGCATGAGCAGATTTTCAGGCGTGAATACATCGTACGACATGGACGCAAAAAGAGCCGCAGCCATTAAAAAAGGTAAAATAGACACTGCAAGAGCAGTCAAAGCAGCGATGGCGTTTGATTTTTCCAAAGTCAAAAAGCAAAAAAAACCGTTAAAAAAGCAAGTATTTGTCACAGGCATGTCTTCAAATCAAAAAGCCGAGCTATTAAAAAAGGTAATTGCTTTGCATGAAGCAGGCACGCCAGTTATGGAGATAGCGCAAAAGCTAAAAATTAACAAACAGACGGCCCGCCTTTATTTATTGCGATCAGGTCACAAACCTATTCCAATCGTCAAAATGACAAAAGGAATGCAAGCCAAAGTTGATCTTGCTATCAAATACCACAAGCAGGGCATGGCATTATGTGACATCGTGCACGCGGCAAAAATTAACAGAACAACAGCAAAGCGTTATTTAATAAAAGCCGGGCACAAGCCAATTCTAAAAAAACGCGGACCAGAAAAGAAAGGGGCAAAGTGAAATTATCTAAAAAACATCTTTGCCATAACATGCGGCAGCACGCTTTAAAACGATTTAAAGAAAGATATGATCACGGCATATCGCATGAGCAATACTCAGCAATCAGCGATTTAATATTAAACAATAAGTGCATTATTGCAGAGCGTAAAACTAGCTTTGAATATAGGATTTTTTATTTATTGCATGTGGGTAAACAAAAATTGTGCGCTTTGTTTGATTGGAGATACAAAATAATAATCACATTCTATCCGCCTAATTTTATGGATTTAGAATTGTTGATAAAAATTAATCAAATTAAGAAAGGGGCAATATGCGAAAAATAGGAATCGACACCGGTAAGCACGGCGGCATCGTCGCGCTCAACTCAAAAAATGAGATCATAGGCAAATGGGTCATGCCGTTAGACGAAAGCGGCGAAATTGATTTGCATGCGCTTGACGTTATATTTAAAGGGCTAAGGCCGACAGTTTACGGCTATGCTATTGTAACGATTGAGGATCCAGGCAAGCACGCGCAAAGCAGCCAAGCGATTGGCGGAATGCGCTACGGATTTGGAGTCGTTAAACAGGCATGTGTATCCAATGGCATAAGCTTCCACACGACTAGCAGCCGCGTTTGGCAGTCGTATTATTGGACCCATCGAGGCGACAAAACGACAAAACAGAAAGCGCTGGAAGAAGCTAAAGACATGTGGCCGGAGGAGTCATTTTTGCATCCAGGGAAGCCGCGCAGCAAAAAAGCGCATGATGGATTAGTGGATGCCGCGCTTATCGCTTTGTTTGGCCTAACTTGGATTCATTAAAAAAAAGTATTGCACTTTTATTTTAATGCGTACTTACTGCGACGATATGAAAAAACCAACAGATAAGGAAGTCATACAGCAGCAGCAGCGCGAAATTGCACAGCTAAAGCTCGAAATTGAAGAACTAGAGTGCAAGCTGCAAGGGCTCATCAAATGCATCGACTGCGACGGCGCCGGCGGCAGGTACGAGGGCAGCACAGGCCGACTAGGACACCCGCTAGACCCGCAGACGTGGATCAATTGCCCAACTTGCGACGGCGAGGGATGGATCAAAGCTTAACCAAAAAGGACAATCATGAATGAAGTGAGGAACGAACGTAATGAATTGAATGATCCGTCTGGTTATACCCTTATGTCTTATTCAGTAAGCTCAGACGGACTAAAGAACCATATAAAATCTCCTATACTGTGGGGAAACTTTATGAAGGATGATTACTCGGCTGTATCTATGCCGCTTGCATACCTTCGCAGGCCAAAATGGATTAGTGACGAAAACTGGGACAAGGTTATTTCTGGGGTGAAACTTAATATTCCCCATGAGTCTAGATCATTTACTGTTTAACCAATAAAAACAATAAAAACAATGAAATACGAAAATGGGATTTATACCAACTGAGGAACACCTACGACCACCGGAGCCAAAACAATCAATTGACTACAACCAACTCGACAGCAGGCTAGCAGAAAACATAGAAGGCAACCTGCAAAGATGGTTTGATGGCAAACCGATAAAGCACGCCGGGCAATGGTACAAGATAGGCAGCAAAGGCAGCCTTGCAGTCAATGCGCATGACGGCCACTGGCACAGTCACGAAACAAACGAGGGAGGGCAAGGCATGCTCTCCCTTTACGCGTGGCAGTTTAACTTAGACACCAAGACAGCAGCCGCAGACCTTGCAAATGATACCAACTTGATCACATTCCGCGAGGCCCGGCCAACTATAAAAAAGCAGCCGGTCCAACAGTGGGATCATTCAACCGAGATACCGGCACAAACGCCAGACGACCATTTTGACCTTGGCAAAGCGGATCACGTTTACCGATACCGAGACACAGACGGCAACCCGGTCGGCGTGGTCATGCGCTGGGACAAGACACCAGAACGCGAAAAAGAGATCAGGCCGCTCGCATGGATACAAATGCACAACAAGCCTGAACCTGAATGGAAGTGGTGCGGATTTGCAGAGCCGCGGCCACTATATAAGGGCGAACTTCTAAAGCAAAAGCCAGACGCGCCAGTGGTGATCGTCGAGGGTGAGAAAGCCGTCAAAGCATTACAGCCATTATTGCCAGATCACATCATATTAACATGGTGCGGTGGCACCGGGCAACTAGGCAAGGCCGATTTTAGCGCGCTAAAGGATCGCAAGGTCACAATATGGCCAGACAACGACGAGCCAGGGCACAAGGCCGCAAAAGCGATTTGTGAGATATTGCCAAAGGCAAGAGCCGTTGCCATTCCAAAGCAAGCGCCGGAAAAGTGGGATGCAGCCGACGCCATAGCATCAGGTATGCAGGCGGACACAATCAAAGCGCTATTGCAGACAGCAGACTCTAATTTGCCACAAATAGAGCGCGGCATGCAGGGTATGCCTACAAGCTTTGAAAAAGCAAAGGCCATACGCCCGGAAATTATTATTGACGGCCTGCTATACGCTAAAAGTAAAATGCTAGTAGGCGGGGCGGCCAAAGCGGGTAAAAGTCATTTTGTGATGGACCTAGTTGCCAGCCTATGCAATGGCATGCCGTTTTTAAAGTGGGCACCTGCGCGGCCTTTCCGCGTATTATACGCCGATTTTGAGCTGCATGAGTGGGAGTTTAGAGAGCGAGCGGGCAAAGCTTTCCAGTGGTGCATCCCGGACACATTCGGCAGGCTATCACTGCGCAAGCATTACGATGTAAGATGCCCAAACGAAATCAGCAAGGTACTCGACCGAATAGATGCCAGCGAATGGGACGTAATTGTCCTTGATTGCTTGTACAAATTCAACCAAGCAGAGGACGAAAACGACAACAGTCAGATGCAGGCAATATGCGCTTGGATGGACAAGATCATCACTCAGTACGAGATCACACCGATATTAATACACCACTTCGGTAAAGGCTCACAGGCGGGCAAATCGGTCATTGATAGATTCCGGGGCGCGTCTTCATTGGTCGGTGATATGGACGCAATTTTGAGTCTGACACCGCACGAGGAAGACAAAAATATTATTGTTGAAACCGAGGTTAGATCGTTTGCGCCAACAGACAATTTTGTGGTGCGGTGGGATTATCCAAACTTTGTCATAGATGAGGCAAAAGATGCCAGCAAGCACGCAAAGCCGGGTGCACAGCGCAAACATTCAGACGACGATATCTTGCTCAAATTGCCAGTTGGAGAGGTCAATGCTATGCATTTTGACGCGCTTGGTTGCGATATGAACAAGAGGTCATTTGAGGCCAGAATCGCGCAAATAGTCGGCGCAAATGTCACAAAAAAGCTGAATGCTAACAAAAAGCAAGAAAAGGCCTTTTATCGTGAATAAGCTGCTTGCATGTATTAATCACCGCAGGTTGCATGTTGATACATACAATCAGCCGCAATCCCTGCAAATAAGCGGCTTGCTGCTTGTATGTATTAAAATTGCAATCAATGCAGGCAGGACTCAAAGGTATGATTTGCGCAGCTTACAGCGCAATCATTGCCTGGTTGCATGTATTAATCAATTTACTATAAGGGAACAACAAGCAGCGACACTTTAGAGAATTGTATTGCATAACCAAAAAAAACCGTTTATATAGACATTATGGAAAAAGAAAAAACAGACACAACTACACCGGAGATTGAACCAGCTTGCGTGATTGAAATGGTTTTAAGTTTTGATATTTATTCAAAGCTTTTGAAGCACTCGAAGCGCAATGATCAAACGGTAGAGCAAACCGTTAGGAATTTGATTGAGGAGGGGTGCAAATAATGAAAACCAAACAAATAATTGACACGCTTCAAGAATTCAACGATTGGAGGCGCGGGAAAGGAAAATGGAGTTGCGGATCAGACTACTTTGACACAATATCAGCTTACGAAATAGGAAACACGATAGATGCAGCTATTGAGCGATTGCATAAACTTGAGCAAGAGCGAAACGAAGCGAGGCAAGAGTTAAAACGACATTTGCAAATTAACCGGCGCTATCATTAGCGGGCTATCAGCATAAAATAATGGAAATACCACTTCAATCGCCTTTTGATATAATTGTTACCGTGTCAATAATGCTAGTATGGGTCATTTATTTGATCGCGATGTTTAACAACATTGAAAAGTAAAACAATATGAAACCAAAACAAGACAAACCGGCACGACAGCCACTCAAAGCAATTACATTCCGATTGCCATTGGATACAATCAGCAAGATCAAAGCGTTATCAGCACGACATAAAACGTCAGACGCTAAGACGGTGCGCAAAGCAGTAGAGGAGATGGCAAAGCAATGAGCGTTCACAAAGCATGCCAATTTGCCCCCCTATTAAGGAATCTTTTAATTTATAAGCAATCGAGGGTTTGACGCCT